>OHGJ01000612.1_pt1 | contig 13118 bp, 9 predicted proteins | sample 1567751 | NCBI WGS metagenome assembly OHGJ01 (sample SAMEA3879526, study PRJEB24766) | human gut metagenome | biome: human-associated habitat; feature: feces | place: USA | collected 1985/1987 | reverse complement strand
CCCCGGCCTATCGGGGAAGGTGGATGCTTTTCGGAATCGTTATCGGATGTCTCGGCGGCTGGTGGGCTCATAAAACAAACTTATTTGCAAAACTTTTCAAAACAATTTAATTATGTCTAAACGATCTGTAATTCAAACTAACGACGGCTATCTGATGCTGCTCGACGCTGTCTATTTCAACGGCAGACGCATGGGGAACATTTCGGAAGAGGGCCTTGACTGGGGCGGTGAAGACGCCCAGACCGTCGAACTCTGGGCCGCACAGATTCGGACCAGTCCCGTGCTGGATATCGAAACGCGAGCCGCGACGAATGAGATTACCGGAAAGATGATCGAAATGGTTCCCCAGAACTGCGTCGATCTGATGGGCGGCAAAGTCGCGGGTGAGGAGTGGCAAATGCCTGCCAGCTCGATGCGTGTCGAAGGAGATATGCGCATTCTGACCGGTACGGGTAAGACCGTCAAACTCAAGCGCGTTTCGTTGCGTGCCTCGAAGATTCGCGGCGGCTTGGGCGGCGAAAACGTCCTCGGCATCGAATTCGGACTGAAGGTCCTGGCCCCGCTGGACGGCTCTTCGCCCGGTTCGATTCTGCCGACGGAGCCCTTCATCGAGGCCGACCCGACGTCGCTGACCTTCGAACAGGCAGGCGGCAGCCTCCCGGTCGATATCGAAGCCTCGGGTCCGTTCTCGGTAGGTGCTGTGCCCGAAGGTTTCTCGGTGGAAGTCGTGAACGGACGCGTCACGGGGATCGCCGAAGCCAATTCCACGGAATCGCCCCGCTCCGGACAACTGGAATTCATCCTGGAGTCCGATCCTGAAACAAAAGCTACCGTATTGCTTTCGCAGCCCAATGCCTAAGCCATGAAACGCAATGTAGAACTGGAGGCAGCGGAAGCTCTGCTCGATGTGGGGATTCTGCTGCCTCTTCTCCGGTTCCGCCTGCCCGGAGGCCGGGAGCGGGTGCTGCGCGTAACGATGCGGCGCCCCTGCCTGGGAGGGCAGATGCGCATCGTACGCCACTACCTGAAGCTGGGAATCACGGCCCGGGAATGGGATGCTTTCTCCGAAGACGAGGAGCGTGCCTTTTTCGACCGGCATGCCAAACGCCTTTCGCTGATCCTTGCGCTGACGATATGTCGCGGCTATCTGTCCGGACTCCTGCTGGCCCCCGTGGTGGCCTGGTTGATCCGGTGGAAGGTGCCCTCCGAGTACCGGATCGAAGCCCAACGCTGGTTCCGCAGAATGCGGGGCACGCGGGATTTTACGAGTATTATCGAATCGGCCGAGAGGATCGATCCCTTCCGGTACGAAACGAGCCGCCCCAAAAGAGCAGGAAAGGGGAGTTAAGAACCGTTTACGAGAGTTCCCATAGCCCCTTCGGAATCGTTTGGCAAATTGCCTCCGCAACAGGATGGTCGGTGCATTACATTCTGTGGAAGGTCAATTTCCAGACACTGGCCATGATGCTGGCCGATGCCCCGCATTATCGAAGCGTCCCGGCTGAATGTACGGAAGCCGGGAGTGCAACGGGAAAACCCGATACCGCACAACTCTTTCAATCAAAACTCAACTTGCAATGAAACCCGTCGAGATAGAATTCCTCGTAAAGAACAATACCCGTCAGGGACTCTCCGGAGTTTCCGGCGGGATTGATGCCGTGGACAAGGATGCCGCGCAGGCGCGAGGCCGTATTCAGGCTTTGAAGGATGAAATTGTGCGACTTCAGAAAGTCATAGCCCAGACGCCGGAAATGGATCAGACGGAAAACATCCGCCAGATAGAAACGTTGCAGCGGCAGCTCCAGGCTTTGCAAGCCGCGACCAAACGCACCGACCTGGTTCCCGCAAGTGCTCCGGCAGCCGTAAGGACTTACAACGGATTGAACATGTCGATCCAACAACTGGCCCGAGAGCTGCCGGTATTGTCGATGGGGCCTCAAATGTTCTTCATGGCCATTTCGAACAACCTGCCGATCTTCACCGACGAACTGGCCCGTGCGCGTAAAGAGTACGAGGCGATGATTGCCAGCGGGCAGAAAGGCGTCCCCGTGTGGCGGCAGGTCCTGTCGTCCATTGTATCCTGGCAAACGGCGTTAGCCGTCGGAATCACGCTGACAGTAGCGTACGGCAAGGAGATCGGAAACTGGGTAGCGAATCTGTTTCGGGGAAAGAAAGCCCTCGACACCGCCCGCATGGCGGCCGAACGGTTTCAGAGTACGATGCTCGAAGGGGCTCGAAACGCCCAGCAGGAGGTCGTAAAACTGAATCTGCTCTACCGGGCTGCGACGGACAACGCCCGCGCCACGGATGCCGTGCGCAAACTCAAAGAGGAGTTTTCGGGTTATTTCAAGAACCTTTCCGACGAGCAAATCATGCTCGGACAAGCGAATGACACTTACAAGGAGCTGATCAAGAACATTTACAACTACGCCAAAGCACAGGCGGCTTTCAAGAGCCTGGTGGATATCCAGCAGCAAGAGCTGTTTTTCAATAACGTACCGTATATCGAACAATTCCGGAGAATTTATGGCGAATACCTCGAGGCCCAAGAGAAATTTGCTGAAAAACAGGAAGCCTACGTTGCGTCACGACGGGGACAGCAATATCCTGGGGTCAAAGAGGAGAGAGAGCTTTATTGGGCGAAAAACCAAGTTTCGCTCGCAAAAAGAGAGATTAACCGCTTGCAAGAACTGATTTTCGAAGAGATCAGGAAGAACAAAGGAGGGGAAGAAATTATCGATGAGATAGAGAAGAAATTCGATGGCAACCTCGGGGCATTTCTGCAATTCCTCGCAGAGCAGCGGACGAAATTGGCTGCCGTGGCGGAGCAGGCTCAGTTGCTGGAAAACCCGTCCGGCACGACGACCGATCCCGAACCGACTTCCACCGACCAACTCGCAGAACAGTATAAGGCAGCCGTACGGCGCCAACAGCAGAGCCTCGACGACCAGCGGGTCGAGTTGATTGAAAACGAATTCGACCGGGAACGGGAAGCGATCCGCCTCAATTACGAGAAAAAACGTCAGGAGTATGAGCGGCAGGAACAACAGACGCTCGCGCTGATTCGCAAACTCCGGGAGTCGGGGGCCGATATCGATTCGAATGCGGAGAAAACCTTTATGGCCGGCACGGCCGCTGCAATAGCCCAAGCCGCGGAAATTCGGAACAGAGAGCTTGCAGAGGTCGATAAGAAAGAGGATGCTTCATACGCCAAACTGCTGGAGAAGTACGAAACCTACCAGCAGGGGCGTCTGCGAATCGCCCGGAAGTACGATCAGGAGATTGCCGCTCTTGCCTCGAATCCGGAGGCCCAGCGACTCGCCCGCGAAGCCAAACAAAAAGCGCTCGACGACTTCACGGAACAATTCGCAAGCCAGTTTCCGGAATTCGAAGCCTGGGCCGACCGGGTCGTCGCTGCTTCGGTCGAAAAGCTGGAAAGCCTGGTGATCGAAGCCGCAGAAGAGCTGGAGAACCTGCAAAGCGAGATGCCGGACGACGGCAATGCCATCGCCGTTGCGCAGGCCAAACTCCGCAAGGCCGAGCAGCAGCTGGCGAAAAAACAGAACCAAACGGAGCAGGAAACTACCGATACGACCTCCTGGACAGAGCTTCACCGCGTATTGACCGACATCATCGGCACTTTCAATGAGGTCGGCGATGCCGTCGGGGATGCCGGAGGAGCCATCATCGCCGCCGCAGGAGATATCGCCGGCTCTACCCTGCAAATCGTCAATGCCGTTCAGGCATACCGGAAAGCTCAAGCCGCATCGAACACGCTCGGCATGGCCTCCGGAATTCTCGGAGGCATATCTGCCGGTATCGGTGCGCTGACCACTATTGTCAATTTGTTCAAGGGCGGTGAAACTTCGATGGAGCGCAACCTTCGTCTGGCCCGCGAGTTCAACGAAGAGCTTCGGATCATGAAAGAGCGCAGCCGTATCGACTCCGATGAATTCGACAATATCTTCGAGGATCGGGTGTACGACCGTTACAAGCAAAATATCGATGTGGTGCGCACCTCGCTCGAAGAGCTGGAGAAGGTCCGGGAGAGAATCCTCTCGCGCGGGGAAGAAAAATATCAGTTGCCGGGAGAGTGGCGAGGCGGAGCCGGCACGGGACTTTCGGGGCTGTTCAGGTACGAAAAAACGTGGGAGAACATTGCCGACTCGATCGCCAACATGCAGGTTCAGACGCGTCACTCGACCTGGTTCCGTTCGGCGAAATACCAGTCCCTCGGTTCGCTGCTTCCCGAATTATTCACGGATGGCGAAGTCGATATGGACGCACTCCGGCAATTCGTCGAAGAGGGCGGAGAAACTTTCCAGCACCTGGCACAGGAGAATCAAGAGATGCTCCGCGAAATGGTGGACGACTGGGAAACCTACGAAGAGGCATTGACTGCGGTACGGGACTATTTGCAGGATATTTTCGGCGATCTGGGCCGTACGCTTACCGATGCTTTGGTGCTTTCGAAAACGGCACCGATGCGGCGGATACTTTTGCCGACAGCGTCGGGCAGGCCCTGCGCTCGCTGGCCAAGGATATGATCTATTCGAGTACGCTCGGTAAGGTATTCGAAGATGCCCAAAAGCGCATCGAAGAGGTCATGCAGAGCGACCTTTCCGACGAAGAGCGGTTTGCCCAATGGAGCGAAACGATGAAATCGCTGGTTTCGGATGCCATGGATCAACAGGACGATTTCAATCGTCTGTGGGAAGAGTTCCGCCGCATTGCAAAAGAGAACGGACTTTCGATCGACGAGGAAGCCGGCACTTCGCAGCAGAGCGGTAAGGCCGGGGCCATTCAGACCGTAACGCAGGATTCGTTCTCCCGCGTCGAAGGACTGGTCACATCGGTACAGATCCATTCCGCGAAGATCGACGAAAACATCGAAGGCATTGTCCCGGTTCTCAAGGGATCGCTCGAAGCGATGAATGCCATCCGGGAAAATACCGAACCGATACCCCAAATCTATGAACTGTTGCAAACCATAAAACGCGACGGATTAAAAGCGATCTGATTATGGATGAAATACTCGAAGGACTGTTGCTGATCAACCAAACGGATGTATATGCCCGCTTCGGGGCTTTCCTCGCGGAAACCGCCGAAGACAGGCACGACAACTACGATTCGCTGCTCACACCTCCGGCCCTCAAGCAGCAGGCGGAGGTGTCCATTCGGGAGGAGGACGGCGTCCGTATGCCCGATACCCTGACACAGACTTACGAAGCCCGCGATATCACGCTGCGATTCGCCCTCGTCGCCTCGAACGATGTTTCGTTCTTCACGCGCTACGCCTCGTTCGTGAAATTTCTGAAGGAGGGCGATGACGGGTGGCTGGCGCTCCATCTGACGGACGTAGGGCTGAAATTCCGGGTTTATATGACCGGATTTTCCGATTATTCACAACTGGCGCCATTCGGAAAGGGAGAGGTCGCGGCGACCTTCTCGGTGAAATTCCGGGAGCCGAAGCCGACATTCGAACTCGCTGCGTCGATCTAAAGGTCACGTTCAAATCTTCAAAAAATGGAACTCAAAATATATTCGAAAGAAGGGAATCTGAAGCTGACGGCCTCTCCCGATAGTAACAGCGCTGCAACCTGCGGCATACAGGAGGAGAGTGTCCTCTCGCTCTCCTTCACGGCCTTCGAATGCGTCACGCTCGAAGTTTACGATTATGCGGACTTCCTCGGACGGCGCTATTGGGTACTCGAACGTTATCAGCCGAAGATGAACTGCGACAACGAATGGAGCTATTCGGTGCAACTGTCGGGGGTCGAAGGACTCGCCACGCAGGTCCTGATGGTCAATCCGGATGATGACGACAACCCGATTCTGACACTCACGGCACCGGCACGCGAACATGCGGCGCTGATTATCGCTAACATGAACCGCAAAATGGGAACGACCGAATGGAAGGTCGGCGAAGTGGTCGTATCGGAATACATCGATATCGAATATACGGGAAAGTACGCCTCCGATGCTCTTTCGGAACTGTCGGCTGCCGCCGGGACGGAGTGGTGGTTCGATGGGATGACGCTCAACATATCCCGCTGTGAGTTCGGCGAGCCTGTCCCGTTGTCTTACGGCAATGGATTGATCGGAGGAATCGAACGGAGCATGGCCGATGGCGTGCAGTTTTTCACTCGGCTCTTCCCGGTAGGCTCCTCCCGCAACATCGATCCGGATCGGTACGGACATGCCCGGCTGCAATTGCCCGACGGGGCGAAGTACGTCGAACAGGATACTCACCTCGGTATCATCGAATATTTCGAGCAGGAAGCGTTCGATGCGATATATCCCCGTCGGATCGGGACGGTCGGTGCCGTACGGTCCGAAGAGCATACGAGCGATGACGGTTCGCCGTTTACGGTCTGGTATTTCACCGATCCCGACATTCCGTTCGATCCCAATCAATACGAAATAGGCGGCCTCGTCAAACGGGTAACCTTTCAGACCGGGGAGCTTCGCGGACGGGAGTTCGAAGTGAATTACGACTCGGAAAAGAAGGAGTTCGAAATCATCACCCAATGGCCCTATGACAACGATATACAGTTGCCGTCGGAACCGTTGGTCCCGGCTCCCGGGAACGAATACGTACTCTGGAATATCAGTATGCCGGACAGTTATTATCCTGCGGCCGAACAGGAATTCAAAACTGCGGTAGATACCTTTATGGCCGACAGCCGTAAAGATATATCCGTGTTCCAGGCATCGACGGATTTTACGGTTGTCGATAAAAGAAACCTCGATTTGAAGCCGGGACAACGGGTTCGGCTCGGAAGCGACAAGTTTTTTCCCGATACCGGATATCGCGATATCCGTATCGTCGGAATCAGTCGCTCCGTCGTTCAGCCCGGAAACATGACTCTTAAAATGAGCGATGTCCTCTCTACCGGCCGTATTTCCCGCATCGAAAATCAGATTTCGGAAGTGACGCAGATAACCCGGCAGGTTTCATCGGAATTTCCCGACATCATTAAATCGTGGGAGGAAACGCCGGCAAGCGACACGACGCTCTATTCGTCGCGTAAGAGCGAACGGGAATTTCTCAACAAGCGCCGGGGAGGTACGGTCGAAGGAATCACCCGATTCCTTAAGCGGCAGCAGCTCGACGAGGGATTCCGGACAAGCGACTTCGCCAGCGGCATCACCGGCTTCGGTGCACAGATCGACGGACGAGGCGCCGGCGAGTTGGAGAGCCTCTTCATCCGTCGTTTTCTGGAGGTTCCGGAGCTTCGGTACAACCGTGTGGGCATCAGCGTCGGGGACGACTGGAGCGCTCCGGGCGCCGGGGTGATCGAGAGCGTGGACAAGGAGCAGAAGCTCGTAACGCTCAAACTCGAAGAGGGAGAGATCGGCGCCGTAGCTGTCGGGGATATCTGCATGGGTATCTTCCACGACTTCGACCCGTCGAACAATGCGACGGCAGATTCCGACGACGGCCGGGGCAACTTCTCTTTCGCAGGCTTCGCAACGGTCTATTTCCGTATCACGGAGGTCCTGGGCGACCGCAACGAGCGGTTCCGCTACGAGCTGCGCCCCCTGTCGGCCACCTTTACCAAGCAGATCGATCCGATGGAATCGATGACCTTCGTAGCCTACGGATCGTTCACGAATCCCGCCCGGCAGAGCTCGCGCTACTCGACGCGCACCTACCAGCGTTATCTCCGCAATGTCAGCGACTGGGAGTTTACGGCCGAGAATATCGCCGCACAGTTCGGTGACCTTACGAACCTCTCCGTCTTCGGGATCCAAATGTCGGGCTATTCGGCCTATCTGGATAATATCTACCTGCAAGGTATGATCAGCAGCCTGGACAAGAAGGCGCTGCTGGACACCCGGAGCAAGCTGTTCCGGCTTGTCGGCGACAACGGCGTCGGCGTGGCATTCACCCCGGAGGCAGGCTGGAAGCAAGGCAAGCTCTACGACCCCGCGACGGGACAGTTCCAGAAGGAGTTCGACATCGAACAGATCGATCAGACGGCCACCGAAGCCCAGGCCACTGCCAATTCCGCCGATCGCAAAGCTCAGCAGGCTAAGGATTACATCGATAACACGCTGCCCGGCGAATTGTCCGAGATCAACAAACGGCTGGACGGTGTCGTGGAAAACTGGTTCTATCCCTATACCCCCTCGCTTTACAATGAACCGGCCCAAACATGGATAGCGGACGGCGAGCAGGAAAACCATATCGGCGACACGTTCACCAATACGCTGCCCGCGAATTTCGACCCGACGGACGCAGGCTGTTGGGAGCAGGGAAGCATCGTTGCACCCTATATCGACGGCATTAAGACCTGGGATCAGATCAAAATCGCCGACAGCACCCGCATCCGGCTCAAAACTCCGGTCGGAGGAATACCCAAAGGCGCCGTATTGTCGGTGGGTGAAGGCTATACGATGGGTTACAATCCGATAGCGTCATCCGGAGCGGTTATAGCAAGTTACGTATGGAGCCAGAGCTATACCGTCGGAAGCGACAATCCCTACATAGCTTTTGTCATCCGCAAAACCGATAATGCCAAAATCACTCCGGCGGAATACCCGCAGATTCACTTCACCATATCGAGCGACGAGACGACGAACCCCGATGCGGGCAAATCGTGGCGGTGGGTAAAAGAAGAGGACGGAACCTATAAATGGACGCCGATCGCCGACAGCGATGCGGTAAAGGCCCTGCAAGAGGCGGCGCGGGCGCAGGACACGGCTGATGCCAAACGTCGTGTATTCGTCGTAACACCGACTACACCTTACGATGTGGGTGACATCTGGACGCAGGGCGAAGGTGGTGACATCATGCGCTGTATCGAATCCCGTGCAACGGGCAATTTCGAGAGCTCGGATTGGGACAAAGCATCCAAATACACCGATGATACGGCAGCCAACGAAGCCAAAGACGAGATTGCGAATCTTCAGTTCGGCGCCCGCAACTATATCGCTAAACAATTTATCCGGGAATGGAACAGTGTCAAAGAGGGCGTTACGGATGTCGTAACTTCGGGGGCGGACGCGGACGGAGCATATTTGTATGTCAATTGGAGCAAACTTATACAAGCCGGGCTTGCCGCAACCAACGCCTCCCAGGTTTCGACGGTCCCCGACTGTTTCGGCGGCCAGATAAAATACAAGCCGAATACTCCGTACGTCTTCAAAGCCCGAATCAAGCAGGGTGCCGAAATTACGTTCCGTATCGTATACGAAGACGGCACCAAAGAAGTGCTTTCCGCTCCTCCGGCGGGAACGGAAGGAGTATATGAAGTGGTCCACACCATCGATGCTTCGCGTGTGGTACAGAAGATATACATGTATGTCGGCAAAGGTGTTTCCATGTATCTCTACGACATTCAGCTTACGGAAGGCAACAAGGCCCCCACGGGGTATATCACGGCCGAAGAGGATGTGCAGGCGCAGATCGAACAGGTGAAGTTGGATGTGGACTACATTGCCTCGGATTCGAGCCTGACACCCTCCGATAAACAACAGGTGGCCAACGAATGGGTACGCATACAGAACGAATACTGGAGCATCATGGCGAATGCCGAAAAGTATGATGTCCCCACGGATTCATTTACGGTCTATTTCCAGGCACTCGAAGATTATCTCACGCCCCTGCTGGCCGATATGAGTACGACATCCGAGATAACCGGCACCGAGTTCAGAAAAGTATTCTCCGATTATTATGAAATAAGCAGCAACATGTCGGACTTGATCGACGACGCGATAGACGAATCCATCAAATCGACAGAGTACCTCAAGAAGGCTATGGAAGACGGAAGTACCGAGGTGAAAGGCGGTCTGATAATGACCAATGTGATGTTGCTGAAAAATGCTGAAGGCGACGTGACGGCCGGCGTGAGCGGCTTGCAGGAAGACGATGTGCCCTTCTGGTCGGGAGCCGACTACACAAACCGGAAAAAAGCCGTGTTCAGAGTACACGCCGACGGGGAAGTACACGCAACCAAAGGAACCGTCGGAATCCTGCAGGTCAAAAACAATTCCGTAGAGGTGAGCGATGCGACCGCAAGCGGAAACAAGATCATACTCACTACTAACAACATAAACAGCGTAAGCCAGGTTTTGGGCTCTTCCGAAGTCCCGTCGAGCCAAACGACGGAAAGTATAGCGGTCATAACCTCTCAAACGAAGCCTTTCGCCTCGGATTCCAGAAACTCAAGTCAATTCAAATGCGGAGCGGAGGTGCAGATGTCGGCACAAGTCAAGGGGACGATCCGGGGCGGAGGAAGCGTGAAGATCGAAATTATTAACCGGACAGCCGATACTACCGACACGATATTCCGGCAATCTTCCGCATATGACGACACGGGATCGATACAGATCAACAAGAACATTAGGTATCGTTTTACGACCCCCGGCAACTACTATATAAAAGTAACAGTGGAAGCATCCTCGTCCGGAGGACTCGGAAATGCGGCATCCGCAGCTGTCGAAGCGATTACTTTTTCTTTCGTGACCGACATCCGCAAGAACCTGATTGCACCCAACGGAGTAGCCGTTGTGAAAGGATCGAGCAACTACGCGGTATTCACAGGAGATATTTTCGAGGTCCTGATCGGAAAAGCCGGATTACGTATTCAAAACGGGTATGTATATAAGAGAGATACCGACCATACGACCTGGACAAAGATTTGAGAAATACCAACGGTAGTACATTCCCATAGCGTGAACATAATAATTATGGACAAAATATTTAATAAAACGAAAAAGGTGTTGGAAGGTATTGCTACAAAGCTGTCCGAAGCGCTTATGACCGTGCAAGGATGGCTTATAGGACTATTGATCGTCATCGTGAATTTCTTCGCTGGGTACCAGCTCGTACTTTATGGGGTGCTTATTGCCGTAGCCTTCGACGCTTTGTTTGGAATATGCGTTGCTCGAAAGCGCGGAGAATTTATCCTGTCAGAACTCCTGCGGGCTACGATATTCAAGCTGGCAGTTTACTTCAATCTGATCGTAGTATTCGTTTTCATCGATAAATTCGTTACGACAGGAGGTATCGAAACGAAGATTACGACCGTGATCCTGGGTTCTGCCATTTGCCTGGCAGAAGCATGGTCGAGCTGTGGCAACGCTTTAATCATCAATCCGAACTTTCCATTCTTACGTCTGTTTCGAAAAGCATTGACCGGAGAAATAGCCCGCAAACTCAATGTAAATCCTGAAGATGTAGAAAACATATTAAACAGCACAAAAAAATGACCAGAGGACTTCGTAACAACAATCCCGGGAATATCCGCAAGGATGGAACCCATTGGAAGGGAGAGGTGGAACCTTCCCGCGACGCTGCATTCAAGCAGTTCGAATCTATGGCGTGGGGATACCGCGCGATGTTCAAATGCCTGAACACTTACAGCCGAAAATACGGGCTCGACACCATTCGGAAGATGATTTCACGCTGGGCACCCCCGAGCGAGAACGACACGGATGCATATATCCGTACGGTATCCGAATTGTCCGGCGTCCCGGAAAACGGATGGATCACGGCAACCAACCGCGATGTGATGATCCCGATAGTCGCAGCTATGTCGCGCGTAGAAAATGGCGTTGATGCCTGCATGACGGACGTGATGGCCGGCTGGGATCTGTTCATCAACGGTTGATAGCTCGTACTCATTATGGTACTGCGGAAAATAATCCTGATTCTCCTTCTGACCGGCTTGTTCCTTGTCGGATGGTGGCTCGGCAGGCGATCCGTCGATGTCCGTATCATCGAGCATCCGTATAATATTGGCCTTGGGGCTACAAGAAATACTGCCATCGATAATGCGCAAGGCGAGTATCTGTTTTTTATGGATAGTGACGATGAGATCATCCCTACATGCATAGAAATTCTCGTACATAAAATGCAAGAACATCCTGTTGATTTCATCGCAGCATCACACATGAAGAAAGATCTCTCAGGAAAGACCTACCCTACTTATACGTATAGCCCGATTTTAATCCAAGGAGATGATTTACCAGTCGCACAATATCGATATGCACAAAACAATGATATATATGTAATGAGCTGGAACAAACTTTATAATTTAAACTTTTTAAAATCCCATAATATACAGTGTATACCTCATCAACTGGTAGAGGATTGCTGGTTCACATATCAAGTTATTATATCCGCAAAGTCTTGCCAATTAATATCCGATCAAACCTTGTATTATACTATAAATCCAGAATCCACAACCTCAAAGATCAAGACACAAGGGTATTCGATGAAATTAAGTATCAGCTACGCAGAAATAGAAAAAACAAAAAGAGCCTATATAGCCCACTTAAGAGCACACTCAATTTATCCCTGTTTGCTCTTCGATACCATGTTCATGGGCCTATATCATGCCTACAGAATATTATGCGTAGATAACAAAATGGAAAAACAAGAAAGGAAAAAACTCGCATGCTCTTTATTAACTCGAAATTTCCAACTACCTAACCGAATTATCTGTAGTACCTCTTACCTTCGTTTTCTTGCTATATACATTTTTTACAGTTTACCTATAACTATAAAAATCAATTTGGTGAATTTAGCCATCAAATTTAAAATCAAGGATATACTTCAAAAATGGTTTCACTTCAATTAAATAGATTTTATGGAAAAGAGCTGTCAAGTCATTGAGATCCTCTTCTGGATCGGCATCGGGATCGTTTTCTATACCTATCTGGGGTATGGGATCGTATTATACCTTATGGTAAAGATCAAGGAGCTGTTCGTTAAACCCCGGCTCCCCCGCCTTCCCGAGACACTACCGGAGGCCACGTTGCTGATAGCCGCCTACAACGAGGAGGCGATCGTGGCGAGCAAGATGGTGAATTGCAGACAACTGGATTATCCGGCGGATAAGCTGAGACTGGTCTGGATCACCGATGGAAGCAATGACAACACGAATGAGAGACTGAAAGAGTACCCGGAGGTCACCGTACTGTACCAACCGCGGCGACAAGGAAAGACCGCCGCCTTGAACCGGGCCCTCCCCTACGTCAATACCCCCTACGTCATCTTCACCGACGCCAACACGATGCTGAACAAGGGCGCCATCAAGGAGATCATACGCCAGTTCAGCGACCCACGGGTAGGCTGCGTGGCCGGAGAGAAACGGGTAGAGATA
>OHGJ01000602.1_pt1 | contig 13295 bp, 11 predicted proteins | sample 1567751 | NCBI WGS metagenome assembly OHGJ01 (sample SAMEA3879526, study PRJEB24766) | human gut metagenome | biome: human-associated habitat; feature: feces | place: USA | collected 1985/1987 | reverse complement strand
CTGCATGGGCTTCGCCGTAAATGCGGCAAGGTCTGCTCCCGATTTGCATTGTCTGTGCGGTCACTGCGGCATCCTCCCGAAAAAAATTTTGATAAGCCCAGTATAGCAACTGAAAAATCATTTTGCAATTCAAAAGGCTTGTTGGGAAATCCCAAACCCTTGAACTACATCCGACGGATGCAGGCTGCGTGTTTTTGCAAAACGCTTTTTTGATGCGCCGTAGAAGCGTGCAACCATCACGGAACGTGATGATTATAAAAATGCTATCCTCCTGCTGCATAAAACAAAAAAGGAGCTGCTGCACGGGTCTTTCCCCGGTGCAGCAGCTCCTTCTTGTATTTTTTATTTCTCTGCCAGCAGCACAGCCAGCACGGCCTTCTGGACGTGCAGCCGATTTTCCGCCTCGGCAAAGATCTCGTCCGCGTGGGCCTCAAAGACGGCGGTGGAGATCTCCTCGCCCCGGTGGGCGGGCAGGCAGTGGAGCACCATGCAGTCCGGCTTTGCGGCTTTCAGGAGGCCGCCGGTGAGCTGGAAGCCTGCAAAGTCCCGCAGGCGGCTCTCGCTCTCGGAGGTGCCGGGGGCGGCGGTATTCCAGACAGCCGTCACCACCACATCGGCATCCTTGACGCCTTCGGCGGGGTCTTCCAGCAGGCGGAATGCACTGCCGTACTTATGGGCGAACATCAGCACATCTGCCGCCGGGCGGTAGCCGTGGGGGCAGACGCAGTCCACCTTCATGCCGGAGAGCAGGCCGCCCACGATGAGGCTGTTGGCCATATTGCTGCCGTCGCCGACGAAGCAGAGCTTCTGGCCCGCCAGCGCGCCCCGGCGCTCCCGGATGGTCATGAGGTCGGCCAGCACCTGACAGGGGTGAGCATAGTCCGTCAGACCATTGATGACGGGGACGCCCGCAAACTCAGCGAACTCTTCCAAATCGCTCTGGCGGTAGGTGCGCCAGACAACGCAGTCATAATAGCGGCCCAGCACCCGGGCGGTATCCTTGAGCGGCTCGCCGCGGCCGGACTGCAGCTCGGTGGCGGCATTCATGTAGTTGCCGAGGCCCCCCAGCTGGTAGACGCCCACCTCGAAGCTGGTGCGGGTACGGGTGGAGTTTTTCGAGAACATCAGCGCGACGCTCTTGCCCTTGAGCAGAGGTTCGGTGCCTCCGGCCTTCTGCTGCGCTTTCAGCTCATCGGCCACATCAAGGATGTGGGCCACCTCGTCAGGGGTGAGGTCGCTCATTTTCAGCAGATGCTTCATGCCTGCTCCTCCGTTTTGCTGGGGTCCATCCCGGCCAGCACGCTGCCCAGAATGTCCAGCGCCATCTCCACATCGTGGGCGGTCAGGGTCAGCGGCGGCAGCAGGCGGAGGCGGGTCTTTGCGGTAAGCACCAGCAGACCCTTTTCGCGGCAGGCGGCCAGCACGTCAGCGGCCTTGATGCCCTCGAGAAACTCGATGCCGACCATCAGGCCGATGCCCGAGAGGCTCCTGACACGGGGCAGCTTTTCCAGACCGGCGCGCAGCTGGACAGCCCGCTCGTTGACGTTGGCGAGGAAGCTGGCGTCCATCCGGTCCACGACGACATTCGCACCGGCGCAGACCACCGGGTTTCCGCCGAACGTGGAGCCATGGCTGCCGGGTCCCATACCGGCAGCCACTTTCTCATTCATCAGGACAGCGCCGATCGGCAGGCCGCCGCCCAGACCCTTGGCCAGCGTGACGACGTCGGGCTGGAGGTTGTAGTGCTCACAGCACAGGAAGGTGCCGGTGCGGCCCACGCCGGTCTGCACCTCGTCCACGATGAGGACGAGGTCTTTTTCGTCGCAGAGGGCGCGGACAGCCTGCACATACTCGGGGTCCAGCGCCACAACACCGCCCTCGCCCTGTACCAGTTCCAGCATGACAGCGCAGGTATGGCGGTCCACCATCTCGGTCAGGGCGTCGATGTCGCCGGCCTTGACGTACTGGAAGCCCTCGTTGAAGGGGCCGAAGTAGTTGTGGAACACGCCCTGTCCGGTGGCGGTCAGGGTGGCGATGGTGCGGCCGTGGAAGCTGTTCACCAGCGTGATGACCGTGGTGCGGTCCTTGCGGTAGTGGTCCACGCTGTACTTGCGCGCGGCCTTAATGGCACCCTCGTTGGCCTCGGCACCGGAGTTGCCGAAGAACACCTTGCTCATACCGGTGCGCTTGCAGAGCTTTTTGGCCAGCTTGCCGCAGGGGGCGGTATAGTAGAGATTGGAGGTGTGCTGCAGCTTGTGTGCCTGCCCGGAGACGGCCTCGGCCCAGGTCATATCGCAGTAGCCCAGGCTGTTGACGCCGATGCCGCTGGTGAAGTCGAGGTACTTCTGTCCCTCAGGGCCTTCGGCATAGAGGCCGTGGCCCTTCTCAAGGACGATGGGGTTGCGTGCGTAGGTATGCAGGACATACTCGTTGTCCCGCTTGATGACTTTTTCGGAATCCATATTCTTTACCTCCTGACGGTGGAGCCACATACTTTCCCTCTTTGCCAAAGGCTCCCCTACAAGGGGAGCTGGCGCGAAGAACCTGAGAGGTTGTACGAAGGAGAGCCTAGCCGTGAATCGCAGCGAGGCTAAACCTCTCCGTCACGGCTGGCGGCGGTCATCGCTGTTGCCTATCGAGGGGAGGCCTTGGCATATCGGAAAGTTTTCTTATCAACTATTATAGGGTACTCCGGCGCATCGCGCAACCCTTATTCGTGATGGCTGCGGCGATAGAAGCGGGTACCGGAGCCACGGTCGGAGAAGAGCTCCAGCAGGATGGAGTGCGGCACGCGGCCATCAATGATGACAGCCTCGTGGACGCCCTGATAAATAGCGTCGGCCATGCCGCCGATCTTGGGGATCATGCCGCCCGCGATGATGCCGGCGGACTTGTAGCCCTCGATCTCGGAGACCTCCACCTCGGGGATGAGGGTGGATTCATCTTCCTTATCCCGCAGCAGGCCCGCAATATCAGTCATGGAGACGAGTTTTTCGGCCTTGAGCGCGATCGCGATCTGTGCGGCGGCGGTGTCAGCGTTGACGTTATAAGCCTGGCCCAGGTCGTCCATGCCCACCGTTGCAATGACGGGGATATAGCCGCTGTCCAGCAGGCTGGAGATCAGCGTCGGGTCCACGTGGACGATCTCTCCCACATGGCCCAGCTGAGGGTCAAGCTCGGTGCAGCGGAGCATCTGGCCGTCCATGCCGCAGAGGCCGACGCCGCGGCCCCGCAGCTTTGCCACGAGGTCTTTGTTCACCTTACCGGCCAGCACCTGCTGGACGATCTCCATGGCGGCGTCGTCGGTGACGCGCAGGCCGCCCGCAAAGTGGCTCTCGACGCCCACTTTTTTGAGCATCTCATTGATGGCAGGGCCGCCGCCGTGTACCAGGACCACCCGCACGCCCAGCAGGGTCAGGGTGACAAGGTCGTTCATGACCGCGTTTTTCAGCGTCTCGTTGATCATGGCGTTGCCGCCGTATTTGATGACCATGGTCTTGCCGTGGTACTTCTGGATATAAGGGGTCGCCTCCGAGAAAAGGAGGGCCATTTCTTCGTTTTTCATTGCTGTTCTCCTTCTCAGGTGCGGTAGTCGCCGTTGATCTTCACATAGTCATAGGTCAGATCGCAGCCCCATGCCTTGGCGCTGGCGTCACCGGTCCCCATATCCACCTTGACCAGAATATCGTGCTCGGCCAGCACCTTTGCGGCCTCGTCCTCGCTGTAGGGGTGGTAGGCGGCGTTCTCGCAGACGTAGACCTCACCGGCGGCGCTGGACAGCCAGACGCAGACCTTATCGATCGAGAAGTCACCGGGAGTGTAGCCGATGGCGCAGAGGATGCGGCCCCAGTTGGCGTCCCGGCCAAAGACAGCGGCCTTGAAGAGGTTGGAGCAGACCACGCTGCGGCTGACGGCGCGAGCCGTCTTGAGGTCGGGGGCGTGGGTGACTTCGCAGGTGATGAGGTGGGTCGCGCCCTCGCCGTCACCGGCGTGCTCAGCACACATATGCTCGGCAATGGCGGTCAGTGCGGCCACAAAGGCGTGGTAGTCGGCGTTCTCCTCGGTGATCTCCGGGTTGCCCGCGAGGCCGGAGGCCATGATGATGAGGGTATCGTTGGTGGAAGTGTCCAAATCGACGCTCATCTGGTTGTAGGTCCCGGGGACGACGGTCTTGAGGGCCTTTTCCAGCAGGGCGGGGGAGACGGCGGCGTCGGTGGTGTAGAAGGCCAGCATGGTGGCCATGTTGGGGGCGATCATGCCGCTGCCCTTGCCGATAGCGCCCACCGTGCAGATCTTGCCGCCCAGCTCAAACTGGATGGCATATTCCTTCTTGTGGGTGTCGGTGGTCATGATGGCCGTCGCCGCGTCGGTGCTGCCCTGTGCGTCAGCCGCCAGCTTGGCGGCGGCGGCAGGGATGCCCCGGGCAAAGGGGTCAATGACCATCGGCTGGCCGATCACGCCGGTAGAAGAGGGCAGGACATCCTTTGCGTCGATGTTCAGCGCCTTGCCCACCAGCTCACAGCATTCCTCCGCCAGTGCCACGCCGTTGGCGGCGCAGGTGTTGGCGTTGCCGCTGTTGACCACGATGGCCTGTGCATAGCCGTCCGTCAGGTGAGCGCGGTCCACCTTGATGGGTGCGCCGCAGACCTTGTTGGTGGTGTAGACGCCGGCGGCGGCGCAGCGGACGTCGGCCTTGATGAGCGCCAAATCGTACTTTTCACTGTGGTTTGCCCGGATGCCGCAATGGACACCGGCTGCTGCAAAACCCTTGGGCGCGCAGATGCCGCCCTCAACTTCTTTATACTGCATCTGAAAATCCCCCTATAGCACTACTATAGCATCCTTGCCCTCTCAGGCGCTTACGCGCCAGCTCCCCCAAAGGGGGAGCCAAAAGTCTCTCCCTTCGGGAGCAACAACGACGACCGCCGCCAGTGGCGGAAACAGGGAGTCATTGTTGGGGCCGCGGCCAGCAAGACGCGAGCGAAGCGCCGCGGATGCTGGGTGCCGCAACCCGGCTTTGGCGAGCGAAGCGAGACTGAAAGGTTGTTCCTCTTTTGTTTATTCCAGCGGCAGGATCTTCAGGCTGAAATCCTCGCGCTGGATGTCGAAGTTGGGGTTGGTGCAGGGGTCGCCTGCAGCCAGCAGGTCGCCCCAGCGGGCCTGAAAACGCAGCACCTCGCCCTGAAAACGCTTCTGCTTTTCGGGGTTGTCCTCCATGCCGCGGCTCTTGCTCTCGTAGTGGTAGAGCTGGGCAAACGGGGTGAAGACATTGGTGTAGCCTGCCTGACGGACGCAGACGCAGAAGTCCACATCGTTGAAGGCCACGGCATAGCTCTCGTCCAGACCGCCCACTTCGTCGTAGATCTCCTTGCGGATGAGCAGGCAGGCGGCGGTGTCAGCGTAGACGTCCTGCACATAGTTCAGGCGGCCCATATAGCCGTCGGAGCTGGCGGGATAGTACTTGTGCAGATGGCCCGCCACGCCGCCGATGCCGAAGCCGACACCGGCGTGCTGGATGGTATCGTCCGGGTAGAGCAGCTTGGCGCCCACGCAGCCCACCCGCTTCTGCTGGGCGTACATGACCATCTCTTCCAGCCAGGCGGCGGTGATGACCTCAGTGTCGTTGTTGAGCAGAAGCAGATACTCACCGGTGGCGAACTTCTCGCCGAAGTTGTTCAGGGCACTGTAGTTGAAGCCCTTGCCCTCCCAGGTGACGACCTTGAGATTATCGGGGTGCTCCTTCTGCATCCGCTGATAGGTGCGGAAGGTCTCGGGGGCCTTGCTGTTGTTCTCGATGAGGATGATCTCAAAATCCGGGTAGGTGGTGCGGGCGTAGATGGACTCCACGCAGGTCTCCAAGTCATGGATGTGGTCGCAGGTGGGGATGAGGATGCTCACCCGGCCCGGATGGTCGATCGTATAATCGGTCTTGTAGTAGCCCGGTGTACCCGGGATGAGGGACACATCGTCCACGGCCACGCCGCAGCGGGCGTAATGAGCCTTGAGGGCGGCAATGCCCGCGTCGATGCAGTAGGTCTTGGCGGAGATGTCGCTGGCCGTGCTGCCGGGGCTGGAACGCCAGTAATAGAGGGCGTGGGGGATGTGGACGATCTTCCGGGCCGTCTCGGTCAGGCGGAGGAAGAGCTCATAATCCTGACTGCCGTTGTACTCCATCCGCTCCGGGCCGCCTGCGGCGTCCATCAGCCGGCGGCTGAAGAGGGTCAGGTGGCAGATATAGTTGTTGGAGCGGAGGTTGTCCAGCATGAAGTCCGGCTTGAAGTGGTAGAGCACCACATTCTCCACCTTGCCCTCAAAGGTCGCCTCATCGGTATAGACGAAGTCGGCTCCCTGCTCGGCGATGGCCTTGGCGGCGTACCAGAGGGCGCAGGGGTGGAGGATGTCGTCGTGGTCCAGCAGGGCGATGAAGTCGCCGGTGGCCATCTCGATGCCTTTGTTGGTGTTGCCGGGGATGAGCTCATTCTTCTCCAGCTTCCTGTAGCGGATACGAGGGTCCACAGCGGCGCGCTGCTGCACCATCTCGCCCACGCCCGGGGCGGTGCCGGCGTCCACACAGCAGAGCTCCCAGTTGCGGTAGGTCTGGTTCACGACGGAATCCAGCAGCTCTTCGAGGAAGTCCAGCGGGGTGTTGTAGAGCGGCACCACGATGCTGATCTTGGGGCCTGCAGGCTGATTGCCTGCCTGCCGCACCAGCAGTTCCACCGGTGCGAACCGGTCGGCGCGCATGACTTTGCCCGGGAAGAGGGCGGCGTACTCGCGGCGGGCGCGGGCCAGTTCCCGCACACCCTCGATGCCGCCGCTGCGCAGCTCCCGCAGGAGCACGAAGAGGGGCAGAGTGTGCCAGAGCTGGCGGCTCTTGCTGACGACATAGCGCATGGGCCAGGTCATCTTCCAGAACTTCGAGCCGGTCACCTCGCCCAGTGTCTTTTCCAGCTGCTGCTCATGGCTGCGGCTGAGCGAAAGGTCGCTGCGCAGCCGGGCGATGAGCTCGGCTTCCTCGCCGCTGGTGCGCTCAGCGCGCACCATCCGGTCACGCAGGATGTCCATTTCCATCTCGTAGCCCCGCACCATCTTCAGCTGGGTGGGCTGGCTGGTGCAGAACAGCGCCGACGGCTGAGCGCGGCCCTTGCTGCGCCAGCCAAAATCGCGGAAGTATCCCCGCTGAGCCAGCTGCTCGGCCCAGCCCGCCATAACGGTGCTCTCATTGCTCACCAGCAGCACCCGGGCGGGCAGGGTCTCAGGCAGCGTTTCCCACGCGGGGTCTGCCACCACAAGAAGCTCTGCCTCAGAGCCCTCTGTCCACTCTTCTGTCTCCACACCTGCACGGTGCAGGGCTTTCGTCAGCAGGGACATCTGCTCTCCCAGCAGGGCCGCCGAGGTGGGGTTTGCCTCCTCCGCGATGCGCTGCGCCAGTGCGCGGCAGCGCTCCCGCTCCCGCTTTTCTTTCTTTTCCTTCTCCAACTGCATTCCGTTCTCTCCACCTGTTATTCTTTATCGTATCGCTCCCGTTTTGGAGCGTGAAACGCGAAATAGTCTGTCTCTTGTGTACAAGCGTGTACAGTATACCAAATCACGTCTCATTTGAGAAGTATTTTGCGCAATTCCTTTTGATTTTTTACATCCCCAGCAGGCGGCGCAGCCAGCTGAACAGACCGCCGCCGGAGCTCGTGCCGCTGCCCACCGTCCGGATCGAAACGCCGGAGTAGTAGTGCTTCAGGATGTCGCGGTAACCCATCCCCTCCTCGGCGGCGTAGCCCACGGCGCCGCACTGGCTCATGCCCACGCCGTGGCCGAAGCCGTAGTAGTACATACAGGGTACACCCGCTGCATCCGTGCCGAAATCGAAGCAGTAGCGGGAGGACACGAACTGGCCGATATAGCGGTAGCTACGGCCATTGGACACCAGCGTATTGTACTGGACGAAGCCGCCGAGGTCTTTGTGGGTGGTGTCGGCGCTCTGGTAGGGCTCACCGGTGCGGCTGTCGTTGTACTCGACATAGTCATAATCCTTGCCGATGATGCGGCGCATCTTCTCGTGGTACTGGCGCTCATAGGGGCTTTCCACACTCTTGAGATACGGCACATCCGAGCCCCAGGCGTCGAGGCTGGAGCAGGTGCCGTAGACGCCGGTCTGGGTGTTGTAGCCCGCGCTGGCCGACCAGACGGCGTCGATGACGCTGCCGTTGTAGGTCAGCACCTCGTCCTTCACCGACTCCACCGCCTTGCGGATGGCCGACCGGGCCGAGGACGGGATGTCCTCCACGGGGGTGTAGATGAGGGCGTTGGCCGAGGAGCCGTACTGCTTATGGTACTCGAGGTAGGAGTGGATGGCCACGGCCTGGGCCTTCCACGCCTCCTGCGCGGCGCTGGCACTGACATAGCTGCCGATGGAGCCAAGCTCGGTGTAGGTGATGCCCACCAGGCAGTCCACGAGGTCCAGCGACACGTTCCGGCGCAGGCCCTTGCCCTTGATGTTCAGATAGGGCAGTGTAATCTTATCTTTGGAGCCGAAGAGCCAGCTCAGACAATTTTCCTCTTCCTCAGGGATAAGGGTGGTGTTTGCGCCGCCGATGGTGGTGGCCCCGGGCGCGGCATCCTCGGCAAACACCGCCGGGACAGCCACACACAGCATCACCGCTGCCAGCACCAGCGCCGCCAGACGGCGCGCGAAACTCAGACTCTGCTTCACGGTCATTTCCTCCTGTGGTTTCTGGATCTTTTCATAGTTGCTATCAGTGTAACACACTGCGCCCCCGACGGCAAGGACGGAAGTTGTGCAAAAATGTGAAAAGACGCCTTTGCAAGCCGCCGGAATTATGATACAGTATAGCATGAGATGATATGCCCCCTTTGGCGGGCATGACAGGGAGGGCCTGAATGGACAGCAGAGAGTTATATCCCAGCGACGAGCAGCGGCGCCGCATCATGGACTTTATCATGGCGGCGGGCGAGACGCTGCTGGAAAACGGAGCAGAGGTCTTCCGGGTGGAGCAGACGATGGAGATCATGGCCCGCAGCTTCCATCTGCGGGAGTTCCACGTCTACGTGCTGACCAACGGCATCTTCGCCAGCGCCGGCACGGCAGAGATCGCCGAAGTGCGGAACGTGCCGGTGCGGACGACCCACTTAGGCCGGGTGGCCGCGGTGAACGCCCTTTCCCGCCAGATCGCAGCCGGGGGCGTCACACTGGACGAGGCTGAACACCGCCTGGCCGAGGCCCGGCGCATCCCCTTCCCCAAGGGCAAGACCCAGCTCCTCGCCGGGATGAGCGGCACAGCCTGTTTTGCGCTCATCTTCGGCGGCACGATACGCTCGGCGCTGGCGGCAGCGGCAGCGGGTCTCATCGTCAGCGGCTATCTGCTGCTCTGTGAAAATCGGAGGCTTTCCAACGGCTTCCGCAAGATCTCGGCGGCAGCGCTCATTACATTGGTCTGCATTCTGGGGTGCCATCTGCTGGACACTGAGGCCAGCCACGCCATCATCGGCACCCTGATGATATTGACCCCCGGCATCGCCTTCACCATGGGCATCCGGGATTTCGTGCAGGGCGACTACCTCTCCGGCACCATCCGGATGATAGACGCCCTGCTCATCGCGGCCAGCATCGCCATCGGCACCGGTCTCGTGCTGAGCCTTACTTCGATCCTGACGGGGGTGACGGTGGTATGATGACCTTGACAAGCACACAGATCGGCCAGCTGGCGGCACAGTTCTTTCTGGCCGGGGCGGGAACGCTGAGTTTCGCCGTCCTCTTCGCCTGCCCTAAGCGCACCCTCCCCTGCTGTGCGCTGGTGGGCGCAGTGGGCTGGTTCGTCTACGAGCTGGCTGTCTTATACGGGGCCGACGCGGCGGCAGCCTCCCTCATCGCGGTCATCCCGCTGGCGCTGGCGGCGCGTATCTGCGCCGTGCTGCTCAAGACGCCGGTGACGGTCTTTTTGCTGACCGGCATCTTCCCGCTGGTCCCCGGCGCGGGCATCTACTACACCGCCTACTATTTCATCCAGGGCGAGAATGCCCTTTCGCTGGCCAACGGCATCTCCACCTTCAAGGTGGCCGTGGCGCTGGCTGTAGGCATCGCGCTGGTGCTGGGCCTGCCCATGCCAAAGGGGCATGGGTGGAAGAGTAAATAAGCTGTAACAGCAAAAAGCACCCGCAGCGCTGTTTCCCCATGATATGGAAACGTGCTGCGGGTGTTTCTTTGTTTAAAAATGCGTTTTATCGCGCAGTTTCAATTATGCAAGGACCATCTTGATTTTTGCAACGGGCTTTTCTTCCGTCCAGTCAACGTCAAACTCCGTCAGCTCCTCGTTCTCCAGCTTAAAGCTATTGTTCACCCGAATTTTTTTCAGAGTCTCCTCGATCTGCTCCTTTTTGACCTTGCCGCTCTTGACGACACTAACGGTTTCCGTATACGAGCCGTCGTCAACCTGCTTCTGACCCAAAAGAGAGCTTTCATACCAGTACTGGACTTCAACATCTGCCATCACAGGGTTTTTGCTGCTGCTATCGCAGCCGGAGAGAACACCCGCTGCTGCCACGGCCAGAGCCATCACACCAGCGCTCTTCAGGAAATTACGACGAGTCATGTTAGTCATTTTCTTACACCTCATAAGTTGTTTTGCTTCTTCTTGTTTTCCTTTGCGCATCTCCACAGAGGACGGTTAGTTTGCTGAAACTAATAATAGGCCATCTCCTGCTTTTTGTCAATATTTTTCCAGTATGTTAGCGTTCATTAACATTATATCATCATTTTTTATCTACGGTTTATGGATTTTTCTCTCATTTCTTCATTCCTCAGACAGGTCTTTCCCGTGTTTTCTGCCGCATCCAAATTCCTTGCACTGCGCCTGCGCCTATGCTATAATCAGGCTGTACTTATATAGTAAAGGAGTGTCCGCTGATGTCTATTATGGAAACGCTTGCCGCCCGCCGCACCTACCGCCGCTTCGCCCAGAAGCCGGTGCCGCAGGATGTGGTGGACGATATGGTGGAGGCCCTGCGCCTGTCGTCCTGCGGCGCGAACCGTCAGGCCGTGAAGCTGGTGGTTGTGCAGAGCCCTGAGATGGTGGCAAAAGTCCATCCGCTGGTCAAGTGGGCCGCCTATCTGCCGCCGGAGCAGGGTACACCCAAAGCCGACGAGCAGCCTGTGATGTATCTGGCCGTCGTGCAGGACAGCTCCATCCCCGGCGACCTGAACACCGACACCGGCATCGCGCTGGCGAACATCACCCTCGCCGCATGGGCCAAGGGCGTGGGCAGCTGCATCATGGGTGCCATCAACAAGCCCGCCCTGAGCGAGCTTCTGGGCATCGCCGCACCGGACAAGCTGGCCTTCATGGTAGCTCTTGGCTGCCCCACTCACGCCGCCAGGGTCGTACCGATGACGGAGAAGACCGGTATCAAGTATTACCTCGATGAGAACGGTGACTACTGCGTGCCGAAGCGGAGCGTGGAAGAGCTGGCAAGAAGCGTATAATGGCTCTCCCTTTGGGAGAGCTGGCGCGAAGCGCCTGAGAGGGCAAGGACGCTGCCAAAGAATTGCAGACGTCGCGATAGTTTCGCTCTGACAAAGGAGCTGCCTATCGCCGTGCGGCGGCTCTGTCGCGCTGAGCTTGCCCTCTCCGTCACCTGCGGTGACACCTCTCCCAAGGGGAGAGGCTTTCGCATCCGGGCAGACTGAGAGGTTCTGCATATATACATCGCTCTCAAGCTTTATTCTGCATAATTGTTTGCAATTCGGTTTCAATTTGATGGAATTTTTGCACAACACTTGACTTTTCAAATTGTACAACCTATACTAAACACGCTCTCTGATTTTTCGATGAATCGCATCGCAGCAGAGAGATGCAAACGATATGCACATAAAGAGGAGTGTTTGAATATGAAAAAGATCTCTCGCCGCAGCTTCCTGGCTGCCGCCGCTGTTTCCGCTGCTGCTCTGGCCCTGACCGCCTGCGGCGGCTCTGCCTCCACCGCTTCTTCCGCTGCTGCAAGCTCTGTTGCTGCTTCTTCTGAGGCTGCTTCCACCAGCGCTGCTGCTGCTGAGCTAACCACCGTTGAGGCTGGCAAGCTGACCATGGCCACCAACGCCACCTTCCCTCCCTACGAGATGACCACCGACGCCGGCACCATTGAGGGCATCGATGTGGACACCGCACAGGCCATTGCCGAGAAGCTGGGCCTGGAGCTGCAGATCGACGACATGGATTTTGACGCCGCTCTGCTCAGCGTGCAGCAGGGCAAGGCCGACATCGCCATGGCAGGCATCACTGTCACCGACGAGCGGATGGCTGTGATGTCCTTCTCCGACAGCTACGCTACCGGCATCCAGTCCATCATCGTTCCCGAGGGTTCTGACATTGCTTCTCCCGACGATCTGGCCGGCAAGAAGATCGGCACCCAGCGCGGCACCACCGGCTACCTGTACTGCTCCGACGACTTTGGCGAGGACGCCGTGGTGGCCTACGACAACGGCCTGACCGCTGTACAGGCCCTGAACAACGGCCAGGTGGACGCTGTGGTCATCGACAACGAGCCCGCCAAGGCCTATGTGGAGTCCAACCCCGGCCTGAAGATCCTGGACACCAGCTACGCCGAGGAGGACTACGCCATCGGCATGAACAAGAGCAACACCGCTCTCGAGGACGCTGTCAACGCTGCTCTGGAGGAGCTGAAGGCCGACGGCACCCTGCAGTCCATCGTGGACAAGTACATCACCGCTGAATAATCAGCGCGTTTCTTTCCGCGTCAGGGGGAGGCGGCCTGAAAAGGCTCCTCCCCTTTTTTGAAATCCACCGGTTACAAAATTTTTACAAAAAGAAAGGTGAGGATGCGAATGGCCGCACAATACGAGCTGCTGAAAGAGCTTCTCAACAGCGGGACGCCGCTCAGCTTCGGGCAGAACATTTTCTTTAAGTTTTATCAGGCATTCATCCTGAAGGACCGCTGGCTCCAGTACATTAACGGCGTGGGCACCACCCTGCTGGTCACGGCCATCGCGCTGGCGATGGGCGTCGCGCTGGGCAGCGTGGTGGCGCTGGTGCGTGTGGCCCACGACCAGCAGCGCACCGGCCGCATGAACCCGGTGCTGGGCTTCTTCAACGCGGTGTGTCAGGTGTACACCACCATCATCCGCGGCACGCCTATGATGGTGCAGCTGCTCATCATGAGCATGGTCATCTTTGCCAACAGCCGCAACTTCACGATGGTCGGCGCGTTGGCGCTGGGCATCAACTCGGGCGCCTATGTCTCCGAGATCATCCGCGGCGGCCTGATGG
>OHGJ01000600.1_pt1 | contig 13329 bp, 10 predicted proteins | sample 1567751 | NCBI WGS metagenome assembly OHGJ01 (sample SAMEA3879526, study PRJEB24766) | human gut metagenome | biome: human-associated habitat; feature: feces | place: USA | collected 1985/1987 | reverse complement strand
CAAAGATACTCCACTATTTCGAGAACACAAACGAAATTACATAAAATATCAATGCGCTATCCGGACTTTTTCATAATGAATTCAAACTTAGATTAGGACTATTTTTAATCAAGGAATGATTAAAATGCAAAAAACGGCCGGACATGCCATGCAGAAGTCTTATTATATCCTTGTAAGCAAACCCTTTCCCACTTATATAAGGGATCATCAATATGCCAGAGAAGCATCCAGCTTCTATCTTTATCATATTGAGAACTGCAACTGAAACCAAGTCTGTAGTTCACGTTAAACTGCGGTAACGATTTACCAACTTTGGATAACTGTCCTTCTAATTTATCTAACGTTTCCTGTCCCCACTTTTCATCTTGTAAACCATTACCGGTATTGTGCCGAAAGTTTTCCGGAGATTTTCCACAAATATTCACCAATACATCAAACCATTGCCCTATGCTTGGCAGAAACCACGGACTACGTTCGATCCCATCCGGCACCTTATTGCTGTTATTGTAAGTTTTCACCAGATAAAAAGCACGACAGTCGCTTACAAAAGATGCATCACCCTCATGATTTGCCAGCATTTGTAAAGTTTCAGAGTACCCGTTCATGTTATTCTTAATTCTGCTAAAATCATGCTTTGACTTCACATCAGCTATTGATATTGTATCAATATCCGCTTCGATTAAATCCATCGGTCCCCAATTCCCTTCTTTCAAACTATCCAACATCATCACATAGGCATGATTCCATCCTTTTTTATTACACCTCTCGTCTGTCATCCTTTCCGGATCGCAAGTAATTACCATTCCGATAGCATTTTCATAATCATAGATTTTCCCATCTTCTTCCAACTTCCCGTTTCCGGGATGTACTTCTATTCTTTTATCGATTTCGTTCTGAAAGACAAAATCCCCGGGATAAAGCTTTCTTTCTATACTTCCTTTACCGGGTACGGGACTAATAACCTTCAAGGTATAGCATTTTCCAGAAGTAAAACTGATGGAGCTGCCCGAATAATTTATCTTTATATTCGTATCATCTCTGCCATCGGTAGTCATATAGTTTCCGGTAACCCGTGCATTTGCTTGCGGCGGAACAATGGCACAATATTTCAAAGAATCTATCTGATATGGAGTAATACCGTTCAGACTCACATTAATAGCCGCCGAGTCTGTTCCTAAAACCCTCGATTCCCTATGGTAAACAAAGCCTGCTTTTTCTGGTGCAAAACAACCTACGTATACTTGCGGTTGCAACACAAGCAATGCAAACTGGTGTTGAAACAGCAAGTTCAGGATTATTCCGGAAGAATTGTCAATAGCAGGTACGCCGGTGGCAACCAACAAATCGCTGACAATATGCTTTTCTGTTGTGGACTGGTCCTTCGCAGGTTGCAGTTTTTCATTCCCGGTCAGTGAAGCAATAGCTCCGTCCATACCTTTTGAGAGATCTATTGTGATATTCTTCCTATATGGATAGTAAGCGACATAACTCACTCCATCATACCAATAAAGTGTACCATTTCCCACCGGATTCCAACTGCCGCTTGACATATTGTAAACCAATTTGGCATTATCAATATTATCCATTATAGCACCGTCCTTTATGGCAAAAACACCAATCGAATCACCATCGACAAACTCCATTTTAAAATGTTCGTCCCTTACAGAGGTACGTGTAGAGGACTTTCCTGCATTGGAGAGCTCTTCAAAATCAGCGACTATAGCCCGGACTGTAAAGGGTACTCCCTCACAGCACTCCTTCATACCTCCATTGTTTGCTTCGTATTCGTCAGTGCATGCACTACACACTAAAAGGATGCCCCAAAAGACTATTCCAGTGAAAAATTTCATATATCTTTTCATATTATCTTACTTTAAACAGATTGGCATCTTTTTGCGAAGTCCAGAATTACCCCGTCAGGTCAATCAGTCTCTTGTTTTGCTTCCGTTCCAATAACTGTCTCGGTTTCAGCATTCTCTTCCCATGATACGGGACCGTTCTCCGGTATCACAGTAATTGCCTTTCGTGCTATACCTATAGTATAGCTGACGGTCCTTCCCGAAGCCCAATTATCAGTCAGAGGCAAAGACTGGTTTTCCATACTGACAGTTTGAACAACAAGAGCATTATTACTATCTTTGGCCGTATATTGATAAGAAATATTGAACTTACTTCCTGCCCCGGCAGGAAGCAGAAAGAAGGTTGCAAGCAGTTTCTTTTCTTCTATAATTGTATCCGGTACCGGAAAACTTATTATACCGGTGGTAAAGTTTTCCTTTTCATCAGCCGATGGATATGTCCACTTCCAGCCTATGTCACTATCTGCTGTAGGATTATAATAGGTAAGCAATCCACTCTTCATTCCCGTAATCGAGAAGGAAGTTACTGACTTTCCCTCCGTATTATCATTACTTTTTATATAGACATTGACCTTGGTCAGTGTATGGTGCAGTTTGAAAGTTACATTACCATTGTTTTGATTCATTACCGGAGTTGCGGCAAGAAAATCTATCTGATTATTTACAGCTATCGGAACGGTATACCCCAACACCGGAAATCCGCTTGCCGTTCCTTCATCCTGAAAAGAGAGGTAACCATTTTCCACTTCATTCACGTAAGGGGCATAAGCAAAGAAACTGATTTTATCCGTGGTGGAATTGTCCGGCCAAAACTTGACCGGACTATAAGACCATGTTCCCTCATCCTGTTGTTTTTCCACAAGCTGGTTATACATAAAATTCGGTATGGCAGTATTCTCGTTGAATTTTCCATGTGTAAAATATGCAAACACTCCCACATTCTTAAGTTCACCGGCAGTGGCAAATTTCCCGGTTCCCCTCGTCATTGTAATAACTCCAGAAAAGCCGATAGGAAGATTCTCCTGCGGAAGTCCGTTCTTACTTTCTTCCCCACTGCATGCTCCAAACAACAAAAGTAATGCAAGGAGGATGCTACACAACCGCTTCATCCCTATATCTTCTGCTTTTCCTTTCATACTCCTTCTACCTAAATGTTACTTTCCCCATTACTGGTCCATCCCGTCATATTGTCATCAACAGCAATACTGATAGCATTCATCTTGATGGTCAACACGTAAGTATGCTGTGTCCCTTTTTTAAAAGTTCCTTGCGGCAATTTGACTTCTTTATCCGTCACAGTACTTGTCAGATTACTACTATCATTCACCTTTGTCACAACATCATAACTAATCTTTAGGCTCAAATCCCCTTCCTTGGCTGTACCGTTTTGGTTATTCACAGGAATGAAATAAAGAGCTTCCTTTTCTGAGAACAAAGCTGTTGCATCGGTATTACTACTCACGTCGACAGCACTCTTCTTATACCCCCATTGGTCAATACCTGTTCTATTCACAAACTCACTAAGGTCTTGCTCAGCCGAAAAATAGGATGCGGAAGGTGAGATGGCATTCCAAGCATCAGTACCGAAATCATAAACCGCTTTGTTGTAAAGTATTCCACTTCCCGGAGACAGTTTTAATCCTGTTACAAAGATTCTTGTTTCAGCGCCCAGATTCACGTCCGGCTTCACCTTGACATTGGCTATTTGGGTAAGCACATGGCTGAATTTAAACTGGACTGTTCCTTTGTTACCGACATTGCTCTCAGAAGTCAAGTCTTTTATGGTAGTACGGCAATCCGTTACTAAATCCACCATATCTTTCCAATTATTTGAAGTTTTTACTTCAAAGGTGATTTTAGGAGCCTCTTTATCACTTTGTGCCGATAAAATTATTTTTTGGTCTGTTCCCTCTCCCGGATTGGATTCATAAGGTGCATAAGCGAAGAAAGTTATTTTATCATCATTCGTCGGCCAAAAACGCAGAGAAGCATACCCCCAACTACCGGAAGTCCATGTAGCATGTTCATTATACATAAAATCGGGTGTTGTACTCGCTTTCTCACTATCCCATCCTTCCTTGCTTGTTTTATAGGCAAAAATACCGAAACCGGCATCCGCTTCTTTCAGCGTGGACGTAGTGGTTTCCGTTCCTCTGGTCTGTACTCCCGTATATACATCCAAACCGATTGTCCGGTCTGCATCCGGATTTATCTCCGTAACTTCATTTTGCGAGCAACCGGCTATCGTCAGCGCTGCCATTGCCATCAATAAACTTTTCGTTCCCATCTTCTATTCATTTTTTCAATTAATATTAATTATGTCCTCAAATATCTATATCACTGTTCACTTCATCCTCCCAGTCATCCACATTGGCGTCAAAACCCGAACTTCCTTCAACTTTCACATTCGGTACTTTTTTTTCGCACGTCATGTCGATGAAAATGCTCATTCTTCCATCTCCTTCTTCCAACTGGCTTATTTTCAGATCATCAAAACTTTCTTCAAATGTGGTTTTCCCGTCCACCAATTCTGCTCTCAAATGCAGGTTATGTGAAATCTCCGTATCAAAACCAAACACGCTGATAGAGGCGCTTAGTGTTCCGTCCGTCGCCGATCCGGAATTATAAACGGGATTACCGAGACAAAACTCCTGCGCCACAGTCTTTTCTGAAATCTGTCCCGAAGCGAGAAACACAGATTCTGCAATACCATCCAATTTACAAGTGGCATTACGTATATTGTTCATTCCTTTAATACGGATTTTAACTGTTATCTTTTGAGTCAGTTTTTGGGGAAGGAAACAGAGCTGGCAACCATTTTTACTACCGTCAATCTTTTTGCCCCCCCAGTTAGTCATGCCCGATGAATAGTTTCCCGACATGCCCGGAGTCACTTCAAAACTTTCCATACAATCGGCTGCAAGTTCGTCGGGACTATCCATAATGATTATCTCCGTGGAAGGGACATCCTTTGTCACCACATTTGTGGCATGTGCCTCCAACGTCCGGTAGGCATCTTCTCCCCTAAAGCCCAGGTTACCAAAATCGTCAAATGAACGGTTAAAGAGAACAACGTCATAACGTCCTTCTTTCAGATACACAGTCTTATACGTTCGGTCGCCCATCAGTACCATAAGGGGACTACTGCCGTCTGTAGGATAGAATACAGTGGTGGCACCATAATCCTGTTCCTTCTCATTCAATCCCGACCGACTCCAATCGGCACTGATCATGATTTCAGTTTCAAGGGAGTAAACCTGCTCACGGTGACTACAAGCGACCAACATGAAGAAGGTGAAGTTGTAAAACACCCACAATAGCAGCATGTTTCCCGATGCAAAAAGCAAGTGTTTTATTTTTATAAGTATCATTATAATTTGCTTTGTCAAGCCGTTACTTACCAAGTAACGGATAGTCTTCTCTATCCGCAATAAAAAAGCTGTTTTGGGAGTCATATAATGATGTAAAGAAATATATTCCGTTTTTGAGGCATCAGAAATGGAGGAGCACTTTGTGTGTTTTTCAGAATACACACCGGAACAATATGTATTTTTTCGTGTGTTGTGTCGGTAAACAAATAAAATGATAAGATTTTTATAGAAAACTAAACTATTATTTGGATTTATGAGGAAGAATTCCAATCTTTGTGAATCAAACTATCCGTTACTTGGTAAGTAACACTTCCCTTACCAGAGCCATTGTCAGACGGCATTTTTCATGCAACTTTCTTTTCATTGTATCCTGCGACCGAGATTATCAGTTCTTCATTGGCCGCATCCACCTTTTCATTCTCAAAAGGTTTCAGGTATGTTTCCGTCACCTTGATAGAGAAATGGCCCAATGCCTTGCTGATGATGCCGATACTCATTCCTGCATGAAAAGCCAACGTAGCCCATGTATGGCGCGCTGCATAAGTAATATTTAGAAATGCAATAAAAAACAGAATGACGATAATTAAACGTAAAACGTTTATAATTAAGCATTTTGCGAGAATTGCAGAACAGACAGACCTGCAAAAGAAAACAAAATATTGCGACGTTTCAGTTACCAGACTGTTAGCCGCCTGTTTCGGAAACAACGGCAGGTAACCGAATTTTTACCGATAGGAACAAAGCGGATTTGTATTCACTGTTTATCAATGTTTTGCATGCCAAAGGACGCTTTTCAAAGGAGTATTTTTACAACCTAAAAAAGAGCGTTATGAAAGTGGAAAAATTTAAGGTACTGCTCTACCTGAAAAAGAGCGAGCCGGACAAGAACGGCAAAGCCCCGATCATGGGACGGATCACCCTCAACCGCACGATGGCGCAGTTCAGCTGCAAGCTCTCCTGCACCCCCGGGCTGTGGAACGCGCGTGAGAGCCGGCTGAACGGCAAGAGCCGGGAAGCGGTGGAGACCAATGAAAAAATAGAAAGACTGCTGCTTGCCGTACACTCGGCCTTCAATTCCCTCATGGAAAGAAAAAGGGATTTCGATGCCGCCGCGGTCAGGGACATGTTCCAGGGCAATGCGGGCATGCAGATGACCCTGCTCAAACTTCTCGACCGGCACAACGAGGAGATGAAGACCCGTGTCGGCGTGGACCGTGCGCCGACGACAATGTCGACCTACGTGTACACCCGGCGCACTCTTGCCGAATTCATCAAAACGGAATTCAAGGTCTCGGACCTCGCCTTCGGACAGCTCAACGAGCAGTTCATCCGTGACTATCAGGATTTCTGCCTGGAAAAGAAGAGACTGGCGATGGAGACGGTGCGCCATTACCTGTCCATCCTGAAAAAGATCTGCCGCATCGCCTACAAGGAGGGGCACTCGGAGAAATACCATTTCTGCCACTTCAAGCTGCCCAAGCAGAAGGAGACAACACCGAAAGCACTCAGCCGTGAGAATTTCGAGAAGCTGCGTGATCTGGAGATACCGGAAAAACGCAGGTCACATGTCATCACCCGGGACCTCTTCCTTTTCGCCTGTTACACCGGCACCGCCTATGCTGATGCGGTAAGCATCACCCGGGAGAACCTCTTCCGGGATGACGAGGGCAGCCTCTGGCTGAAATACCAGCGAAAGAAAACCGACTACCTCGGACGTGTCAAGCTGCTTCCGGAAGCCGTCGCGTTGATTGAGAAATACCGGGACGATACCCGCGAGACTCTTTTCCCGCCGCAGGACTACCACACGCTCAGGGCCAATATGAAATCCCTGCGCCTGATGGCAGGGCTGAGCCAGGACCTTGTCTACCACATGGGACGGCATTCTTTCGCCTCGCTGGTCACGCTCGAGGAGGGAGTGCCGATAGAGACCATCTGCAAAATGCTGGGACACTCCAACATAAAGACCACCCAGATATACGCGCGCGTAACCCCGAAGAAGCTGTTCGAGGACATGGACAGGTTCGTCGAGGCAACCCGCGATTTGAAACTTATCCTTTAATCCCTAAACAATCATTATCATGCGCAGTACATTCAAGCTCTTATTCTACATCAACCGTAACAAGGTGAAATCGGACGGCACGACCGCCGTCCTCTGCCGGATCAGCATCGACGGAAAGAAATCGGCAGTCACGACAGGCGTCTATTGCAAACCCGGGGACTGGGACAGCAAGAAGTGTGAAATCAAAACAGCCAGGGAGAACAACCGCCTTGCCGCCTTCCGCAGCCGGTTGGAAGAGGCGTACGGGAACCTGCTGAGGAACCAGGGAGTGGTCACGGCCGAACTGCTCAAGACCACCGTGTCAGGCGCCAATTCCGTACCGGAATACCTCCTGCAGGCCGGAGAGGTGGAACGCGAACGGCTCAGGGTCCGCTCCAAGGAGATCAACTCCACTTCCACCTACCGCCAGTCGAAGACCACCCAGCTCAACCTCAGGCAGTTCATCGAATCCCGCGGGATGAAGGACATCGCCTTTTCGGACATCACCGAGGAGTTCGCCGAATCGTTCAAGGTCTTTCTCAAGAAGGAGCTGGGACACAGGAACGGACACGTGAACCACTGCCTGTGCTGGCTCAACCGGCTCATCTACATCGCCGTGGACCGGGAAGTATTGCGTGCCAACCCGATAGAGGACGTGGCATACGAGAGGAAAGAAACACCTAAACTAAGGCATATCAGCCGCAGTGAACTGAAGCGGATGATGGAAACCCCGCTGCCCGACCCGATGATGGAGCTGGCGCGCAGGACGTTCATCTTCTCCTCGCTGACCGGTCTGGCCTACGCGGATACGAGGGCTCTCCATCCCCGTCACATCGGAACGACTTCGGAAGGAAGAAGGTATATCCGCATCCGCCGCGCCAAAACGGACGTGGAGGCGTTCATCCCGCTGCATCCCATAGCCGGACAGATACTGGATCTTTACAACACCACGGATGACGACAGGCCGGTATTCCCGCTGCCGGTCCGCGATGTCCTCTGGTACGAGGTACATGGAATGGGCGTGGCATTAGGCATGAAAGAGAACCTGTCCTACCACATGGCCCGGCATTCGTTCGGGACCCTGACACTGACCGCAGGTATTCCGATAGAGAGCATCGCCAGGATGATGGGCCACACGAACATCGACAGCACGCAGGTCTACGCCCAGGTCACCGACCGGAAGATATCCTCGGACATGGACCGGCTGATGGAAAGAAGAAAGCCTGCGGCCGGCAAGGAAGCCGCAGGCTAAATAAAAAAATGCCGCCGGAATTGTATTTACGATTCCGGCGGCAATCCTTAAACTTGAATACGATATTATACCAATGCTGCGTGATAGTTCTCCTCCAACAGCTTCTCGATGTCCGACTGCCTGTACAGGATCTTCCCGCCAAGCTGGATATAGGGAATCCGCCCTTGGTCCCTGTAATCCTGCAGGCACCTGCGGCTGATCCTCAACGTTCCGGAAAGCTCTCTGTCAGTCAGGAACCGTTCCCCGTTGAAGGGAGGAGGGTTGTCACGGGCAAGATGCTCCACTTTTTTCTCCATGTTGTCCAGCAGGGCAAAGAACCTGCGGACACGTTCGTTCTCCTTGTCGATAATGCCTTCCATCTCTTCCGCTCTTTAAAGGTTTCCGTTCTTCCTTCCTTCTCTCATTGCCTTCTCCTTGCGTCTGATGCCGACGTAGGCCATCAGCTTCTCCACATCCTCTGGCTTGTAATAGAACTTGCGCTGGAGGCGGGTGAACGCCAGCCGTCCGGTATCGCGGAGTGTCTGCAGGGTACGTGGCGAGATGTCAAGGCGCAGGCAGACATCCTGGCCGTCCAGTCACTCTCCGGGTTCCTTACAGCGGTTTCTCTCATACAGTCTGTCCACATGTGCGGACAGGTTCTCGGCGCGTGCCAGCATCCTCTCAAGGACACCGGCCTCGATGTAGCATATTTCCATATTTTCAACTCGTTTAAATATCAGTGCGAATATAAGGGAAGAAACCATGAGAGGCAAGCACGACCGGCACACTGGCAGGAATAGTCATGGATAGTCGGTTTTTGTCATATGGGAAGGAAAAAGAAAGCCGAAGCAGGTCTGGATCCACTACCCCCTTTGGGTATGTGAAAGGAACGTTGTGGTGAAAGAAAAAACTCCTTTTCACACATGGATGAGGCAATGCCGGAAGTCCGGCAATAAAAAATGTGGCTTCTCTATCCGGGTAAATGCCATGATTACAGACTTCTTCCTGTTCCTATACCATCAGGTCGGTTACCTTCAGGTTAACAACTTATCCAACCTGTGATAGATCCGGATGTGAAAAGATTACTTTGGCTGGCTATTACAATATAATAAGTAGAATCATGTCAAATCTACTGCTGCTATTGTTTGTTGATAATGGCTGGCAGTAGAACAAACTTTCGTTAAACCAATACGTTCATTCTTTATTATCAAGTTTTTAGACTACCTTTGTATTTTATTAACTCATTTACCAAACATTATGGGACTACTCAAACCGAATCAAGTTTTGAACAAAGCATATAGACAGGTTGCGATTGAAACAACAGATTTTGACTTATTCAAAAATGCCCTTCGCACATTGAGAGACAATATTGTGGATGGGCAAAGAGAACACACGCAAAAAGAACATTTACGTAATTTTCTGAGTGAAACGTTCTACAAGCCATACTACATGGCTCCCGAAGAAGATATTGATTTGGCTATCCGATTGGATAAAACTATCAAGTCCAATATAGGGTTATTGATTGAAGTAAAGAGTACCACCAACAAAGGTGAGATGATTTCTAATGACAATCTTAATCGTAAGGCTTTGCAGGAATTATTGCTATACTATCTTAAAGAACGTGTCAATAAGAAGAACAATGATATTAAATATCTCATCGCTACTAATATTCATGAATTCTTTATTTTTGATGCCCATGAGTTTGAACGCAAATTCTATCAGAACAAACAATTACGTCGTGAGTTTCAAGACTTTGTGGATGGACGCAAAACCAGTAACAAAACCGATTTCTTCTATACTGAAATTGCAACAACCTATATTGAGGAGGTGAAAGATAGCCTTGAATACACTTACTTCAACTTACAAGACTATCAACACCTGCTTGATAGAACAGACAGTAGCGCTTCACGCAAACTTATCGAACTTTATAAGATATTCAGCGATACACATCTTTTGAAGCTATCGTTCCAAAATGACAGCAATTCGCTCAACCGTGGATTCTACACTGAGCTGCTACACATTATTGGTATTGAGGAACGCAAAGAGAATAATAAAACCGTGATTGTACGCAAAGCTGTGGAACGGCGTGACGAGGCTTCATTACTAGAGAATACTATTAACCAACTGGATGCAGAAGATTGTTTGCGTCACATAAATGGTCGTTTGTATGGGAATGATTATGAGGAACGGTTATTCAATGTTGCAATGGAATTGTGTATTACTTGGATGAATCGTATCCTTTTCTTGAAACTGTTGGAGGCTCAGATGTTGAAATACCACAATGGAGATGCAATCTATAAATTTCTTTCAATAACTAAGATTCATGACTATGATGATCTCAACACACTCTTTTTCCAAGTGCTTGCACGTGACATGGGCAGCCGCACACACTCCATTATGCGTGATTTTGCTTACGTTCCCTATCTTAACAGTTCTCTTTTCGAGGTGACAGATTTGGAAAGTAAAACAATTAAGATAAACAGCCTTTCACAACGTACGGTACTTCCTGTCTTGGCGAGTAGCGTATTACGAAATAAAAAACGCAATCTACAAGTCAACGCATTACCCACCCTGCAATATTTGTTTGCTTTTCTCGACGCTTATAACTTTGCGAGCGAAGGCAGTGAAGAAGTGCAAGAAGAGGCTAAAACACTCATCAATGCTTCTGTTTTAGGGCTTATATTCGAGAAAATAAATGGTCACAAGGATGGTTCAGTATTCACTCCAGGCTTTATCACTATGTTCATGTGCCGTGAAGCAATCACCAAGACCGTGTTGCAAAAGTTTAATGGTTATTATGGCTGGAATTGTACCACCCGTATAGAACTATACAACCATATTGACAATATAGTCGAAGCTAATGAACTAATTAACAGTTTGCGACTGTGTGATCCAGCTGTTGGTTCGGGTCACTTTCTTGTGTCTGCTCTCAATGAACTGATACTCTTGAAATACGAATTAGGTATTTTGGTAGATGCTACCGGTAAGCGTATCCGCAAAGCGGACTATCAACTTGCCATTGAAAATGACGAGCTGATTGTTACCGATACCGAAGGTAATTTATTTGCTTACAACCCACTCAATGCGGAAAGTCGCCGCATGCAGGAAACTCTTTTCAAGGAGAAGCGTCAAATCATTGAGAACTGTTTATTTGGCGTTGATATTAACCCCAACTCTGTGAAGATTTGCCGCCTACGACTGTGGATTGAATTGTTGAAGAATGCTTACTATACGGCTGAAAGTAATTACACTTATTTAGAAACCTTACCAAATATCGACATTAACATCAAATGTGGAAATTCTTTGCTTCACCGATTCGCTTTGACAGACAGTATTCAGACCGTACTGCGAGAGTCTAGTATCAGCATCAGCCAATATAAGGAGGCTGTAGCTAAATATAAAAATGCCCAAAGTAAAAGCGAAAAGCAGGATTTGGAAACGTTTATAACAGAAATCAAGTCGAAACTGAAAACAGAGATCAACCGCCGGGATGCACGATTGGTTAGATTGAACAAACGCCGCTCTGAGTTGGCAAACTTACAAGCGCCTCAACTGTTTGAACCGACAAAAAAGGAAAAGAAAGCGTCGGACAAGCGCATTGCCGATTTAAAGAAAGAAATTGCGACTTTAGAAAATATATTTGAGGAAATACGCTCCAACAAAATTTATCTTGGTGCATTCGAATGGCGTATAGAGTTTCCAGAAGTACTCGATGCCGAAGGCAACTTCTTGGGATTTGACTGTATCATTGGCAATCCACCTTACATTCAGTTACAATCTATGGGTAAGAGTGCCGATGTATTAGAATGCATGGGTTACATAACTTATGCACGCACTGGTGATATTTACTGCCTCTTCTATGAGTTGGGTATGAACCTGCTTACTCCCAATGGTTTTCTTTGCTATATCACGTCTAATAAATGGATGCGTGCAGGGTATGGTGAAGCCTTGCGAGGTTATTTCGCAAGCAAGACCAATCCTATTATGTTGGTAGATTTTGCAGGTATAAAAATATTCGATGCAATAACGGTAGAAGCAAATATTCTTTTATCTCAAAAAGCAGCAAATATTTTTAACACACAAGCTTGTTTGGTACAAGATTCGAATGGCTTGAATAATTTGAGCGATTTCGTGCAGCAACAAGGCGTGAAGTGTAACTTTGCAGATTCTATCCCATGGGTGATATTGTCTCCCATTGAACAGAGCATCAAGCAGAAGATTGAGTCTGTGGGAATACCCTTGAAGGATTGGAACATCCAAATCAACTATGGGATAAAAACTGGTTTCAATGATGCTTTTATCATTTCTACCGAAAAGCGTGATGAGATACTAGCGAATTGTCAAACAGAAGATGAACGTGTTCGGACGGCTGAACTTATACGACCGATTCTTCGTGGCAGGGATATCAAGAGATATGAATATGAATGGGCGGACTTGTGGATTATAGCCACATTTCCTTCGCGGCATTATGATATAGAAAGTTATCCTGCGGTGAAAAATTATCTTCTGTCAATTGGCATAGAGCGTTTAGAACAAACAGGAGAAACTCATATTGTTAATGGCAAAAAAATAAAAGCCCGAAAGAAAACTAGTAACGAGTGGTTTGAAACACAAGATAGCATCAGTTATTGGGAGGATTTTTCTAAGCCAAAAATTGTATGGAAAATAATCGGAAACCAAATGGCTTTTGCATATGATGCCAACAATTATGTAATGAACAATGCCTGTTATATTATGACAGGCGATCATTTGGATTATCTGTTGGCAGTATTGAATTTTCCAATAACTGAAGTAACCTTCGTGTAATCATACGAGTCTGTGATTTCTTGC
>OHGJ01000591.1_pt1 | contig 13534 bp, 6 predicted proteins | sample 1567751 | NCBI WGS metagenome assembly OHGJ01 (sample SAMEA3879526, study PRJEB24766) | human gut metagenome | biome: human-associated habitat; feature: feces | place: USA | collected 1985/1987 | reverse complement strand
AACCTCGGGCACCAAAATGCAGGATGTAGCCAAACGTTGCGATATATCCTACGACAGATTGTGCTACCGGTATAAAAACATAGTACTCCGATTACAAGAGAGCACCGGATTTCTGGCTGAATATAAGAAAACAATCAAGTATCAGGATCTGGAGATAGAGCGTTTACGGCTCGAGAACAGGAATATGGAATACGAGTTGAAAAGCCTGTACAAAAAGGTACTTGAAAGCGGTTTGTATATCGAATCTCCCCGATCACTCGTCTCCATACCCCAAAGTGCCGCCAAACGGATATGCCAACCCATCACTAACCTCACCTTGTCTCCCTATATCCGCAAGTGCCTCGCGAAGCTGGAAATAGAAACCATAGAAGATCTGTTACGCTACGCGAAGAAAAAAGGCCTCGACTCATTATTGGATATGCCGGGCTTCGGTACCCTTGGTTTGGATCAGTTGAAGTTCCAGTTGGAGAAGCACAAGATCCTAAATAAAGCGGGGCAATCCGAGCTCTATCAATATATCATAAATGATCCGGATTATTAAAAACACCTGTTCCATCTACCGATCATCTTACGAGATGTAAAAATTATTCCCCAAAAAGAAGTACTTTTGTAATCTCTATTTAGTTAGCAAACAGAAGGTATGAAGATTGGTTCAATAGATTTAGGGGAGCGTCCGGTATTCTTGGCGCCTATGGAGGACGTGACGGATATCTCGTTTCGTTTGATGTGCAAACGCTTCGGGGCGGACATGGTATATACGGAGTTCGTATCAAGCGACGCGTTGATCCGCAGTGTGAACAAAACACAGCAAAAACTAAATGTCTCCGATGATGAGCGTCCGGTCGCTATCCAGATTTACGGTAAGGACGTAGCCTCGATGGTAGAGGCCGCACGTATTTGCGAGGAAGCTCGTCCGGATATTTTAGATATAAACTTTGGTTGCCCCGTAAAGAAAGTAGCGGGCAAGGGAGCCGGGGCCGGCATGCTACGCAATATCCCGTTGATGCTGGAAATCACGAGAGAAGTGGTGAAAGCCGCGAACATCCCCGTCACCGTGAAAACCCGTTTGGGATGGGATGCCGACAACCGCGTTATCGTGGATCTGGCCGAGCAACTACAGGATTGCGGTATCGCCGCCCTCTCCATCCACGGACGTACACGGGCGCAAATGTACACGGGCGAGGCGGATTGGACCTTGATCGGTGCCGTAAAAAATAACCCTCGCATGCAAATCCCTATCATCGGGAATGGCGACGTGACTTCCGCCGAGATATGCAAACAGCGTTTCGAGGACTATGGCGTAGACGCCGTAATGATCGGTAGGGCTAGCATAGGCCGCCCTTGGATCTTCCGGGAGGTAAAACACTATCTTACGACCGGGGAATTATTGCCGCAAGAGCCTTTCTCTTGGTATCTGGATATCCTAAAAAAACAAGTGGAGCAAAGCGTGGAACGATTGGACGAACGTAGAGGAATCTTACATATTCGTCGTCATCTGGCAGCTACTCCGCTCTTCAAAGGTATTACCGATTTCAAGCAAACACGGATCGCCATGCTACGTGCGGAGACTGTTAACGAATTATTCGAAATTATGAATAACATTCCTAAAAAGTACGGAATTCTAGAATAACAAGCTTGATATATATCAAATTGAAACCTATTTGCGATATTTTTACAATAAAATGTTACAAATACTATTGACGCATATTATAAAACCCCTTATATTTGCATCGAGTTTTTTTCATAGTATTTTAGATCTAAGGTTAACAAGTCTTTGCAAGGGGGGAATCGTGAGATTGTTTCATTGAGGAGCAAAAAAAGCCGCATCCATATTGGGACTAGCGGCTTTTTTGTTTTTCCGGACTCTATATCCTAAATCAAGAAACTTATCGTATCTTTGTCAATAGGTCACATTAAATATTTGGCACTATGAACCAGACTATTTATCCCATCGGTATACAGAACTTCGAGAAGATTCGATCAAGGATTATGATTCTCGCTTTGGTATCTATAAACTAGGATTTCCCAATTTAGAGGTAGAAGAAGGCTTTGTCAAATACCTGCTTCCTTTCTACACCAGTGTTAGCGCCCCAAAGACTCCTTTCGAAATCGGGCGTTTTGTCCGGGAGGTGGAATAAAAAAGCCTATGTTTTCGCACACACGCTATACATTATTCGAAATAAACCCTTACATTTGCGAAAAACATAATACTATACCACCATGAGTAAGAAAGTCATAACTTTCGGAGAGATCATGCTTAGGCTGGCTACTCCGGACTATTTACGCTTTTGCCAAGCCAATCAGTTCAACGCTACTTTTGGCGGAGGGGAAGCGAATGTCGCCGCCTCACTCGCCAACTATGGCATAGAGACTGAGTTTGTAACCCGTTTACCCAAAAATGACATCGCCCGTGCCTGCGTTATGGAATTACGCAAACAGGGTATCGGAACATCCAAGATCATTTACGGAGGGGAACGGTTAGGCATTTATTTTCTGGAGACCGGAGCGGTCGCTCGTGCCAGCAAGGTGGTATATGATCGGGTTCATTCTTCCATCGCCGAGATCCAACCGGGGATGATCGATTGGGACGAGGTATTCAAAGATGCCTCTTGGTTTCACTGGACAGGTATCACGCCAGCCATATCCGAAGGTGCCGCCAACGTATGCTTGGAAGCGATACAGGCGGCAAACCGATTGGGCATCACGGTATCCTGCGACCTCAACTACCGGAAAAATCTCTGGAAATACGGTAAGACAGCCCATGAGGTCATGCCGGAACTAGTAGCCGGATGCGATATCATCCTAGGAAACGAGGAAGATGCCGAGAAAGTCTTCGGTATCAAGCCCGAAGGTTTTGACGCCGCCGCCACGGAAGGCGAGGTACACGCCGCCTCTTTCCAGTCGGTATGTACCCAATTAATGGCTCACTTCCCACGTGCCCGGAAAGTTATCATCACGCTAAGAGGCTCCATCAATGCCAATCATAACACATGGGGCGGAGTGCTATACGCCGACAACCGGTTGTACGAATCCCGCCGGTATGACATCACCCATATCGTAGATCGTGTAGGTGGAGGCGATTCTTTTATGGGAGGTCTTATTTACGGTTTGCTCTCCTACCCCGGTGACGACCAGAAAGCCTTGGACTTCGCAGTAGCGGCTTCCTGCCTGAAACACACGATCTACGGAGACTTCAACCAAGTAACCGTAGAGGAAGTAGAAAAACTCATGTCCGGCGACACCTCCGGCCGTGTCTCCCGCTAATTTTCAATTCTCAACTTTCAATTTTTAATTCCCAATATGGCTCAATTCAATAAAATACAAACATTACAGGCTATCATCCAAACCGGAATGGTGCCCGTTTATTATAATAAAGAGGTAGAGATCGCAAAACAAGTTGTAAAAGCCTGTTACGAGGGAGGCGTCAGAGCCTTCGAGTTTACTAACCGGGGAGATTTCGCCCACGAGGTATTTGGCGAGCTGGTAAAATACGCCGCCAAGGAATGTCCGGAATTAGTATTGGGCGTAGGTTCTATCGTAGACCCGGCCACAGCCGCCTTATTCATACAGCTAGGGGCAAACTTCGTAGTCGGTCCGCTGTTTAACCCGGAGATAGCGAAGATATGTAACCGTCGCCTCATCCCTTATACGCCCGGCTGCGGTTCCGTATCCGAGATCGGCTTTGCCCAAGAAACAGGTTGCGACCTTTGCAAGATATTCCCCGCCGGAAATGTAGGAGGTCCCTCATTTGTCAAGAACATAAAGGCGCCCATGCCATGGACCCTAATCATGGCTACCGGTGCCGTGGAGCCGACAGAGGAGAATCTATCCGCTTGGTTCAAGGCCGGCGTGACCTGCGTAGGAATGGGGTCCAAACTCTTCCCCAAAGAAGCGATAGCGGGAAACGATTGGCAATCCATTACCGATTTATGCCGCAACGCCTTATCTATCATTCAAAAGTATCGTCAAGTATGAAAAGCTTTTTAGATCAAGATTTCTTGCTCCAGACCGACACGGCCCGTGAGTTATATCACGAGTATGCGGCGAAGATGCCCATCATTGATTACCATTGCCACCTAGATCCCCGGCAAATAGCGGAGAATCATCAATTCGAGGATCTTACGGAGATATGGCTTGGCGGAGACCATTACAAATGGCGGGCGATGAGAGCGAATGGTATTCCCGAGGAATATATCACCGGAGATAAGCCCTCTTACGAGAAATTCCTTAAATGGGCAGAGACGATGCCTTACACGATGCGAAACCCGCTTTATCATTGGACACATCTGGAACTTAGCCGTATATTTGGAATCCATAAAGTCTTGAATCCGGCTTCCGCCGAGGAAATCTACGCAACTTGTACGGATAAACTGCGTACCCCCGAATATCGTGCGCAAGCCATCATGAAACGGATGAACGTAGAGATCGTTTGTACGACCGACGATCCTATAGATTCCTTGAAATACCATCAAAAAATACGTTCAAACGGATGCCACACTCGTGTATATCCGGCATGGCGACCGGACAAGGTACTCGCTATCGATAATATCAAGGCGCTAAATGACTATTTGTCCAAGCTGGAGGCCGCCGCCGATAAGACCATCCTCACCTACAAGCATTTATTGGAGGCTTTACAAAAACGACATGATTTCTTCGCCGCCCAAGGGTGCCGGTTATCGGACCACGGGTTGGATACTTTCTATGCCGAACCTTATACCGAGCAGGAGATTGAGGTGATCTTCCTCAAGGCTCGTATGGGTAAATCGCTCACGGAGCAGGAAGTTCGCAAATACCGTTCGGCATTGCTATACGAATTGGCGGCAATGGATGCCCGGAGTGGATGGGTACAGCAATTCCATATCGGCGCAAATCGGAATAATAACAAACGGATGTTCAAGTTATTAGGGCCAGACACGGGTTTCGACGCTATCGATGATCAGCCGGTAGCTGTTTCCATGAACCGCTTTTTCAGCCGTTTAGATCAAGAAGGGCTGTTAGCGAAAACGATCGTTTACAACCTGAATCCCCGCGACACTGAGTTGATGGTAGCCAATGCCTACAATTTCAACGACGGCAGTGTACCCGGGAAGATGCAATATGGAGCGGCTTGGTGGTTCCTCGATCAGATCAAAGGCATGGAAGATCAATTAAATGCGCTTTCCAGCCTCGGGCTTTTAAGCCGTTTCGTCGGTATGCTGACAGATTCCCGTAGCTTCCTGTCATATCCCCGTCATGAGTATTTCCGCCGGATCCTTTGTAATATGCTAGGCAATGAGATAGAGAAAGGCTTATTGCCCGCCTCCGAGTTTTCCTTCATTGGACAGATGGTGGAGGACATCAGTTACAACAACGCTAAACGATACTTTGATTTCTGATTACTGCAACCCGCATTGCAATGTTACTGCACGCCTGTCGCAGTAACACTGCACGTGCGTTGCAGTAAGGCTGCAACAGCTTTGCAACATTTTATTCACAAACACTTCATAAGACCTTCCACTATACTCGCACATATTACGCCTACTTTTGCGGCAGATTTAGATAAACACTAAAATACGCAAACATGAAACAACGGCTTTATGATTTCATCCCTGTCAAGCATCTATGCGTAGGGATGTCTTTATGTGGCATAGTGGCAGGTACCCAAACCGCTCAAGCTTCTCCCGTCTTTGGGCAATCATCGGGCTTAGAACTTCCGAGTCCCAGCATCTACCAACAAAGTACGAAACAGATTTCCGGTATCGTCAAAGACCAGGCGGGGATTCCTGTAATTGGCGCGAACGTGATCGTAAAAGGGACGACAAACGGAGTAATCACCGGGCTCGATGGAGATTTCCTACTGGAAGTTCCGGAAAACGCTATCTTAGAGATCAGTTATATCGGTTATATGACGCAAAGTATCCCGATAAACGGGAAAACGACCTTCAACATCATCCTAGAAGAAGATACGCAGAAATTGGATGAGGTAGTCGTACTCGGTTATGGAGCGGGGCAACGCAAACAAGATCTCTCCGCTTCCGTGGGCGTGCTGAACAACACGGAAGACCTGGTGGCCCGTCCGGTTACCTCTACCGAAAGTATGTTGCAAGGGCAGTTAGCGGGTGTTACCGTACAAGCGAACGGTGGAGACCCAACGGCTACACCCTCAATCGTGATCCGTGGACAGGGCTCACAGAATGGCGATAACGTATTATGGGTTGTTGACGGTGTTCCCGGCGCACCCATCGCCTCTATGAATGATATCGAGACGATTGTCGTCTTAAAAGATGCTGCCTCTGCCGCTATCTATGGAGCGCAATCCGGAGCCGGCGGTGTTATCTTGGTAACCACCAAGAAGGCGAAAGAGGGCAAGACCTCGTTGAGCTATGATGCGACTTTCGGTGTTCGTAAAGCTAGCAACGTAATCGAGCCGTTAAATGCGGAAGAGCAACTCGAGATGCGAAAACTGTCTTACGCAAACGCGGGGCTTACATTGCCGACCGGTTGGGATTTGACCAAGAACCCATGGGTAGGTACCACACGTACCAACTGGATGGACGAGATCTTCCGCACCGCTTTCTACCAGCGCCATAACGTAGCCTTGAATGTTGGTTCCGAGAATGCCTCCAACCGCATCTCATTCGCTTACGATAACGATGAAGGTGTATTGATCAACACATTCAATAAGAATCTCTCGCTTCGTTACAACGGTAAATTCAAACTGAACAAATGGGTGACTATCACCGAAGACGTGGTTTGGAAAAACAACGAAAGCCGTTCAAAAGATACCGACAGTGGTTATACGGGAGTTGTCGCGGCGGCTATGTATATGCCTGCCAGCGCTACGGTTTACAATCCGCTGGATGGTACTTACGGTGGAACAACGACCGAAGACCCGGATTACATCGCCAAATATGGCTCCAACTTCGCGGATATCCACGGAGACGCTGTCAATCCGGTTCGCTTGCTGGAAGCGGAAAACCGCTATGACCGAACCAGCGACATCTGGAGTACGACCAGTCTGGAACTAGCGAATATCGTTACCGGCTTGAAGTTCACGAGCCGTTTCACTTACAACCTGAAGAATAATCTATATAAGAACTTCAGCCCGATCCGTGACGAGGTGGGAAAACCCTCCTTGACAAATAATCTGGATGAAACGACTTACCGTGCAGACGCATGGAAAACGGAAAACACATTGACTTACGACAATACGTTTAATGACATGCACACCGTGGGTGTCTTACTATCCACTACGGCCGATCATTACAGCAAGCGAGGGCTAGAGGTTAATGGAAAAGATTTATCGGACGAATCCACTTATTTACAATATCTATCCTATGCGAATTCCGTTTCCGCTACCGATTATTTGACCGGTCCTGACGCAAACGTATCCTTGATCGCCCGTCTGGCTTATTCCTTCAACGATCGTTACTTCGTTACAGCCTCTTGGCGTCGTGATTACGCAGGCCGTCTACCTAAAGATAATAACTATGGCGACTTTCCTGCCGTAACAGCCGGATGGAAAATCTCTAATGAATCTTTCTTCCCGAAAAGCGAGACACTGAATTTATTGAAGATCCGTGCTTCTTGGGGACGTGTCGGTAATCTAGGATCTATCGGTTACAATTACAAATCAGCTTTATTAGGTAAGAATTATTGGTCGGAGCAGGCACAGTACGGCGTAGAATCGAACAAGATTTGGGGAAACTTCGTCTATAACTCTACCGCATTAAATCCCAACTTAACATGGGAAACTTCCGAGCAATGGGACTTAGGTCTAGATGTGAACATGTTCGACAATCGCTTGAGCATGGCATTCGACTATTTCGACAAACGCACGTTCAACTTGATCCAGTCGCAAACGATGAACTGGCCGGGAACGATCGGTATCGATGCCATGTTAGTCAATCAAGGTGAAGTCCGCAACCGAGGTTTCGAGGCGCAAATCAATTGGAACCAACAGGTAAATAAAGATTGGTCGTACTTCGTTTCCGGAAACTTCTCTTATCTAAAGAACTGGGTTTCTGATATTGGGGTAAAGAACGCAGACGGAACCCCGGGCGTTTGGACAGGTATCACCAAAAATGATGCATATTTCGATGGAAGTTATCGTAACCTTCCATATATGTATCAAACAGCCGAAGGAGAACCGCTGGCCTCTTTCTATCTGATCAAGACTGACGGCATTTTTCAAAGCGACGCAGAGGCAGCCGCTTATGTAAACAAAGACGGAAAACGAATCCAACCGGACGCTGTAGCCGGCGATTTGAAATTCGTCGATGCCAATGGTGATGGAGTCATCAATGATGAAGACCGTCAATACTGCGGTAGCGCTACACCTAAAACTACATTCTCATTCTCCGGAGGATTCACTTGGAAGAAGCTTTCCGTAAGCGCTATGTTCCAAGGCGTAGGTGGAGCACAAGCTTTATATGTAGGTAAATATATGGCCTTAAGCGATGTAGAAGGAAACTTCAACCGCTCAAAAGAGATCATGAACGCTTGGAGTCCGTCGAATACAGGGTCGAATATTCCACGCTTATCGAAAAACGACCCGAATAGCAACTTTAGCACACCGTCTGATTGGTATCTGGAGAATGCTTCTTACTTGCGTTTGAAAAACTTCACCGTATCCTATGACTTGAGTGATGTTATCCGGAAATGCGCTCACCTGCAAGAACGCAACAGCATGATGTCGGTTTACCTTAGCGGTGAGAACCTCTTCACGATCACGAACTACTCAGGAATGGACCCGGAAACCGGCGGTTGGGATGCCTTGAAGTATCCGGTTTCACGCGTATTCTCTGTCGGAGTCAAATTGACATACTAATCGGGTGTTTTAAAAGATATTCATATTAACAAAGGATCAAAATGAAAAGATATATTACAGTATTAGCATTATCCGCATTGGTTTGTAGTTCTTGTAGCGACTTCCTCGACGTTCAGCCGGAAGGAAACGCAACTACAACCTCCTATTTCTTGAATGATCAACAGGCCATTGATGCCATTGACGGATTATATGAAAGATTCCATCAAGAGGGTTGTTACGGCCGTGAATTATTCTGGGAACAGGGAGCCGCATGCGACATTGTTTGGGGACGTACACGCGGTTATAACTCTTTGGCGACCTTAGCCTATACCGGTGATGAATCTCCTCTAAGAGATGTATTCAGCCGTATGTATTCTACTATGTCCCGTGCGAATTGGATCATCCAAGAATTAGTGAAGAAAGAAAAGGGAACGACACTGACCGCCATCGAGAAACGCAGCTTGGGCGAAGCTTACTTCAGTCGCGGCTGGGCACATTATCTGATCGCTTATCGGTACGGTACGGATAAACAAGGAGTACCTTTCGTACGTTACGAGGACTTCCCCGACGATTACGACAACTCCATACCGCCTCAGCAAGCTACCGTTATGGACAATTATAAACTGATCATCGAAGATATGGACAAGGCAATCGCCTACCTTCCAAACTTCGAATCCTATGACGCCGACAACCGGGGCCGGGCACATCAGGCTGCTGCCGTGGCGTTCAAAGCGAAAACTTATGCTTACTGGGCTACTTGGGATGCTACCCAATGGAACAACGTCATCGAGATGGTCAATCAATTGGAGAACAACTACAATCGAGATCTAGCTCCTACATTCGCGGAACTATTCTCGTCTGACTTGAAAGATTATTGGAACGCCGAATATCTCTGGACTATTCCGAGTATCGGTGGCGCACTACCGGGCGGTACCGAATTCCCGGGTATTATCCTTGAGAACAAAGGCTGGGGCAAATATAATGGTTGGGGGCAGATGAAGCCCTCTTACGACATCTACGAAGAAATGGCGAAAGATGGTAAAGGTAATGACCGTTTAGTACGTTCAATCTTGGAATACAACCAAGAGTTCCCGTTCTTCGGCGAGACACGCAAGTTCTGGTCTACCTCCGACCTTGAAGCTGGTTTCATGATCAATAAATACATGGACGCTTTCAAATACTCAGACCCTGTAGGTGAAGGAGCCGTGAGTGCTAACGGAGACTGGCCTACGGTCCGTGTCAATTTCCCGATCATTCGTTTCGCAGAAATGTTATTGTTCCGTGCCGAGGCATATTTAATGACAGGTCAAGCCGATAAAGCAACCGCAGACATCAACCGTATCCGCCTACGCTCCAACTTGACACCGCTTACCGGTACCGCCACGATGAAGGATCTATATCACGAACGCCGTTGTGAATTGGCTTTTGAGTTTACAGATCATCTATTCGACTTAAAGCGTTGGAACCGTTCTTCCAATACCGACATAAAGACATTGGCCGATAAAGAGTTGAACGCACATCCACGTATCCGCAGATATGAAGACCGGGCGAATCCGGAATCCGCGTTCACGATTATTGGTTACGAAGATTACACCAACAAAAACGCCTATCAAGCGCATATGATGGTATTCCCGTATCCAAGTGAAGAGATTACTAAATCGAATGGTCAATTGAAGCAGAACGAGGGATATTAACCGGCTCCTTTAAACCGATCAAGGAACGAATAAGATTCAATTACGGGCTGTCTCAGAAAATGAAACAGCCCGTGTTATTTTCTACCGGGTAAAAACGCATATCTCAAATAGGTAGCTTACCTTTGCCTATTGTATACTATATATTAAACAAAAAATATACCATGAGATTAATTCAAACGCTTTCTTCTTGCTTGTGTACAGGAATAATAGCCTTATTCACGGCCTGTAGCCAAGCACCACAATCCCCCATCGATTCCGTGAATCCGTTTATCGGCACGGGATTTCACGGACACACGTATCCCGGGGCCACGGCTCCTTACGGAGCGGTCCAACTCAGTCCGGACACCCGGAAAGGGAATTGGGACGCTTGTTCTGGTTATCATTACAGCGATTCTACCTTAATGGGTTTTTCCCATACCCATTTAAGCGGTACGGGATGTATCGACCTAGGCGATATCCTATTCCGCCCGTCTCTCCAGACACCTTTAGCGTTCTCACACTCAGACGAGAAGGCTTCCCCGGGTTACTACTCGGTGAATCTCAGGGAGGCAGGTGTATTAGCGGAACTTACCACGACCCCGCATGTCGGGATACACCGATATACCTATAAAAAAGGGATAGAGTCTACGTTGGTGGTCGATATGGACCATTTATTGGATAACGAATATATATACGAAGGCTGGGTTAAGCAAACCGGGGAGAATGAGCTTACCGGTATGCGGCGTACCCGGGGCTGGGTAGACAATCAGTATGTCTTCTTTGTAGCGCAATTCTCGCAACCCTTCTCTTCCATGGAACAGCCTTCCGAACGGCAAGCCGTACTTACCTTCGATACGACTACCGGAAAGCCCATCGTCTGCAAAGTCGGGGTATCGATCGTAAATGAGGAGAACGCCCGTCTGAACCTTGAGCAAGAGACGGATTCCTATGGCTTTGATTTCGATGCCATCCATCAAGCGACACGCTCCGATTGGGAAAAAGAGCTGGACGTTATCACGGTAGAAGGAGGCACCGAAGCCGAGCGCACGAATTTCTACACGGCGCTATACCATAGCAAGATCATCCCGAATATAGCGAGCGACGTGAACGGACAATACCGCCGTCACGACATGAGCGTAGCGACGATCCCGGCAGGTCGCCGCCAATTCTCCACCTTCTCCACTTGGGACACCTTCCGGGCCTGGCATCCGATGATGACTCTGTTGGATACTACCTTGGTGAATGATATGGTACAGTCTCTCTTGGATATGTACGACGCCAGCGGCGAGCTTCCGTTATGGCCCTTATCGGCGGGCGAGACCGGAACCATGATCGGTTATCACTCCACATCGATTATAGCGGACGCTTATTTGAAAGGTATTCGCGGATATGACGCAGAACACGCTCTCGAAGCGATGAAAATCTCAGCGGAGAAGAATAAGAAAGGAGCGGATTATTATATAAAGGAAGGCTTCATCCCGACGAATATCAAGAAAGAATCGGTTTCCTGCCTATTGGAATTCGCCTACGATGATTGGTGTATCGCACAAATGGCGAAAGCTTTAGGACATATGGATGATTATGAGACGTTCATCAAGCGCTCCCAGAATTTTATCAACGTATTCGACGGTAGTACCCGGTTCTTCCGGGGCAAACGGCAGGATGGGAATTGGGAGACTCCTTTCGATCCATTCGCCATCGGACGTTCCTATACGGAGGCTACGGCCTGGCAATATCGTTTCTTTACCCCGCATGACGTATATGGATTGACCCAGTTGTCCGGAGGCCGGGAGGCGTTCATCGCTGATCTGGATAGCTTATTTATGGTTACCTCCGAGGTAGTCGGCGATCTGGTAGACGTTACAGGATTGGTTGGTCAATATGCGCATGGCAACGAGCCTAGCCACCACATGGCTTACCTGTACAGCTACGTAGGCGAGCCGTGGAAAACCCAAGAATGGACCCGCCGCCTGTTGGATGAGATGTACCAACCGACTCCCGAGGGGATTATCGGCAACGAGGATTGCGGGCAGATGTCCGCTTGGTACCTGTTGAGCAGCCTTGGTTTCTACTCCGTTTGTCCGGGTAGCAACCAGTTTATCCTGACTACGCCGCTCTTTGACAAAGCGACCGTGAAACTCGGAAACGGAAAGATACTTACGATCACGGCAAACCAACCGGAAAAGAATAAATACATCACGAGCGTATCACTGAATGGAAAAGAGATTAAGCATTGCTACATCACCTACGACCAGTTGATGCAAGGAGGCACACTGGACTTTACGCTCTCGGCGACACCGGACAAGCGTTGGGGAACCGCTCCCGAGTACGCTCCCTATTCCTATACGGAGCAACCTACCGTCTCTATCCCTTACATAGCGAATGATCTGGATTTATTTGAAGGAGAGATTACGGCGGAACTAAAATCCACGACACCCGAGGCGGTTATCCATTACACGCTTGACGGATCGGAACCGGATGAGAACGCTCCGGTATACAGCGAGCCATTCGTCTTAAAAGAGACCACGATCATCAAGGCCAAAGGATATAAAAAGGGATTCGTACCCAGCCGTACGTACTCGATCCAAGCGACAAAAGCCGTATTACGCCCCGCATTATCCATACAGCCTACGAAGCATGGGGTAGCTTATACTTATTACGAAGGAGAGTTCCAATGGGTAGCCGATCTACAAAAGGCGAAGGTAGTCGAGACCGGAACAATACCTGAGCCTTCTATCCTGAACGCTAAATTGCCGGATCATTTCGGTTATATCTTCACCGGATATATATACGCCCCGGAAGATGGAGTCTATGAGTTCAGTACCCGCTCGGATGACGGTAGCGTCCTCTATATCGGCAAAGAAAAGGTAGTGGACAATGATGCCTCCCACGCCGCTATCGAAGCGACGGGACGCATCCCCTTACAAAAAGGCTACCACCCCTTCGCCTTGCATTATTTCGAGGATTACGAGGGTGAGTACCTAGGCTGGAGCTGGCGTACGCCAAGCATGTCCAAACTAGACGCGATCCCAACAGAGAACCTTTATATAAATTGATAATATTAAATACTGAA
>OHGJ01000583.1_pt1 | contig 13725 bp, 8 predicted proteins | sample 1567751 | NCBI WGS metagenome assembly OHGJ01 (sample SAMEA3879526, study PRJEB24766) | human gut metagenome | biome: human-associated habitat; feature: feces | place: USA | collected 1985/1987 | reverse complement strand
TAAATATTACAAATCATCCTCACATTCAATTTTAGAAAAGAATAAAAAACTCTTCATAGATGTTGTCTCCTTCTACTCTTATTAAATAAGGTTTAAATAAAAGACCTTGCATGGAAATACAATAGCTCTGAGAAGTAGAAAGAGGTACAGACTCTTCATATACGAGCATCCCACTATCATCAACAATTTGTATAAACACATTGTCTAATGGCTTCATAAAATAGAACATGATTCCATCATTTACAATCTTCACTTCTACCGGATTAGGAGAAATAGAGCGCTCCTCTTCCTCATCACGCTCATTCTTATGCTCTCTTCCAGCCACCGTATGTGTCCATAAGCATACACAACTCAATAAAGTCAAAAATAAAAATCTTTTCATCCCATTCATTTTTTGACTGCAAAAGTATCCGATAAGGTTGGATTCGGGGCTAAAACACTGTTCGCTTTTTGTTCGCTTTTTGTTCGCAGAGTTGTATAAGGCTAAAGACCAGCGATTAATTCATCCAGTTCATTCGGGGTTCCATCCTCTCCCTTTATTTTTTTATAAAGCCGTTTACGGGATGAGGATACGGAGGGTTTGGAGCGACCCAAGATTTTTGCCATATCAGTTACCTTGACTGATATCTTTATCAAGTAACAAATCCGGAGTTCTATCAATGACATTCCCGAATATAACTGATATAGACGATTCGTAAAATTATTGTATGTCTTATCTAACTCCTTCCGTAAAGCATTCCAATCTTCTTCCCTGATTATCTGATCTGCCTCATTCGTGGAATGGAATTTCATATAGATATCCGAATGCCTTAAATCCGACTCTAACAAATCACGCTCGGTACGCCGCAACTGTATTTGTTCATTGGTCACTTGCAAAAGTTCTTTTCGCACATGAAGCAATGAATTTGTATCTTCATGGTCTTTAGATAGTAAGGTTCCCAATTCATTCAATTTCACGTTATTCGCTTCTACATATTGAAAACTTCTCTCATATTGTTCTTGCTTTTCCCGCTGAAGCGCCTCAAACTGCCTAGCCAACCGCTCTTTCTGCCGTTTCAGTCTATATATAAACAATAAGGTTATCGAAAGCCCCAATCCGAACAAGGATAATATCCGGTAAATACGAATCTGCATCCGGTCATTCTCGCCCTTTAGCCGTAAATTCTCAGTTTCCCGCTTTTGATAATTATATAAAGAGGTCATTTTATTACGGATTTCCTCCGAATCGGTTATCTTGCGGATGGAATCTTGCACTTGCTGGCCAAGACGGACATAGCGAATAGCCTCCCGATAATTCAACCGACGCTCATACAAAAGCGACAAGTACTCATAAATAGCGTCTCTAACATATAAATCAGGACTATCCAAGCATCTCCTTAAATAGTAGTCGGCAGAGTCCAATCTTCCCACCTCTAAATAAATATGTCCCAATGTAGAATAAGTGGGGTACATATTCCGGCCTACGGAATCTTTTAATGATTCAAACAAACATTCCAATGCCTTATCATACATTCCCAATTCCCGGTAAAGATCACCCTGCTCAGTCAATATACCGGAATATCGATGTCTATTTCCTGTTTCATTCGCTATAATTGCCGCTTTTTGAAAATAGAGAAGCGCACTGTCATTCTTATCGACCATATCATATACCCGGGCAATATCTCTCAGCACAAGAGACAAACTAGTACTATCTCCTTTCAGTAATTTATACTCAGCCGCTTTCTCATACATACGGATCGCCTCTTCATATACATTCTGATAATCATAAAGCATCCCCATCTGCGAATAGACATTGGACAATAATCGGTACTTTCTCGTATCTCCCGCCACATCCAATGCCTTTTGGAAATACTTCAACGCTTCCGGAGCATCGTTCAGATCCCGGTAGACACGTCCCATATAGTAATAAGACTCCAGTAATTTATCCCGATCGCCATATACCTCATAAAAAGCGGTGATTCGCTTGATCAGGGAATCGGAAGTATGCCGGACATACATCTTATCATTGACCTTCAAGTCGAGCAAGTCATAATACATACGCTGTTCCTCATCAAAGGACGAAAGGCTATCCCGCAATCGATCCAACAAAGGGGGGGCTTCCTCCGGATTTGTATCCGCAAGGGATTCGATCTGCAACAGGGTAGCGGGATAAGGCTTCCCCCGATGATCGCAAGCATAAAAAGCCGAGATCAAGACCGACATCAAGAGGATGTATATACGAGGCATTGGAAATCTGTTTTATCACTTAAACGCAACAAAGGTAAAAAATTAAAGTGTAATAGTTTCATTGATATTTATACAAACTTTTGAAAGCCAATACGTAAAGTACGCTACGACCGGATACTTACAGGTTTTGCTTTTTACTCTTAACAAAAAAATACCAGATTTGCTTTTTGCCCTTAACAAATCCATGTACTTTTTGCTATCTATCTTGAATAAATCGTATATTTGTCATTCAATCAATCAGCGTATGGATAGTCTATTTATTAAACAAGAACGATTACTGGCACAAACGAGTACCCATATCATAAGGGAACTCATGAACCAAATTCACTGGGATAATCCTCTGATCGCCATCAGAGGATCAAGGGGTGTCGGAAAAACAACACTCATGTTGCAATACATCAAACTGAATTTCCAGCCGGGAAGCAGGGAGGTACTTTATTGCACGCTCGACAGCATCTATTTCAGTAATCACACCCTATCTGAACTGATTGAGCGGTTCTATTTGCAAGGAGGAAAACAATTATTCCTTGATGAAGTACATAAATATCCCACTTGGAGTAAAGAGATAAAAGAGGCCTACGACCTGTATCCATCTCTACGAATTGTTTTTAGCGGTTCTTCCCTATTGAATATATTGAATGCGGATGCCGATCTTTCCAGACGTTGCCTACCATATAATATGTACGGACTTTCCTTCCGGGAATTTCTCATGTTCTATAAGCAAATTGATATACCTGTCTATTCCCTACAAACGATACTGGAAGATCCGGGAAACATTTGCCGGGAAATAAATGAGAAATGTCGCCCCGTACAAATGTTTAACGAATATCTCCACGAAGGGTATTACCCCTTTTTTACGGGTAACAGAGAAGATTATTATATTAATATCGAGAATGTGGTCAATCTCATTATTGAGCAGGAACTCCCGTTGCTGTGTGGCGTAGATCCTGCCTATACACGGAAGCTAAAGGCTTTGATGGGTATCTTAGCTACCTCTGTTCCTTATGAGCTGGACATCACGAAACTAGCGGGAATGATCGGACTTTCCCGAAACTCTGTCATCAATTACTTACAGAATTTGGACAAGGCGGAATTGCTCAAGTTATTGTACTCGGATTTACTATCTGTCAAAAAGATGCAAAAACCGGATAAGATTTACCTACAGAATCCCAACCTATTGTACGCCATAGCTTCCGCTCCCGTACAGATCGGGACGGCAAGGGAAACTTTTGTCGTCAACCAGTTATCCGTAAATCATAACGTGGAATATGGAAAAACAAAAGGCGACTTTATCGTAGACCATGCCTACACCTTCGAGGTAGGAGGAGCGGATAAAACATTCAAGCAAATAGCAGATCTCCCCGATTCCTTCATCTTGGCTGACAATCTAGAGTTCGCCACCGGCAAGAAACTACCGCTGTGGATCGTGGGATTAACCTATTAAAAAAACACGTACGTCTTTTTTTAAGAACAAAAAAGCGGTATCCAGCTTGCCGCCGGATACCGCTTTTCATTTATCTTTACCGATCAAGGAATCAGCAACGAGGCTTGATCTGCTTGAAGAAGTCATTACCCTTGTTATCTACCAAGATAAATGCGGGGAAGTTCTCTACCTCGATCTTCCAGATCGCTTCCATACCCAATTCCGGATATTCCACGCACTCGATGCTCTTGATATTGTTCTGAGCCAGGATAGCCGCAGGGCCACCGATAGATCCTAGGTAGAAACCGCCGTGATTCTTACAAGCGTCCGTAACTTGCTGGCTACGGTTACCCTTCGCCAACATGATCATGCTACCGCCATGGCTCTGGAACAAGTCAACGTATGAGTCCATACGACCCGCCGTCGTCGGGCCCATCGAGCCACAAGCCATACCTGCCGGAGTCTTAGCCGGGCCCGCGTAATAAATAGGATGATCCTTGATGTATTGGGGAAGATCCTCGCCACGATCCAAACGCTCCTTCAGTTTAGCGTGAGCGATATCACGGCCCACGATGATCGTTCCGTTCAATGACAAACGAGTAGATACCGGATATTTATCCAATTCCTTCAAGATATCCGCCATCGGTTGGTTCAAGTTGATCTTGACAGCGTCGCCCTCACCCGCTTGGCGAAGTTCCTCCGGAATCAATTCGCCGGGATGGCTATCCAACTTCTCGATCCAGATACCTTCCTTATTGATCTTACATTTAATATTACGGTCCGCGGAGCAGCTTACACCCAAACCTACCGGGCAAGAAGCGCCATGGCGAGGCAAACGGATGATGCGAACATCATGTGCCAGATATTTACCACCGAATTGAGCGCCCAAGCCAATATTCTGGGCGGCGGCCAATACCTCTTTCTCCAACTCCACGTCGCGGAAAGCACGGCCACCCTCGCTTCCAGTCGTAGGCAAGCTATCGTAGAAACGAGTAGAAGCCAACTTCACCGTCAATAAATTCTTCTCAGCGGAAGTACCGCCAATCACGATCGCTATATGATACGGAGGACAAGCGGCCGTACCCAATGTCTTGATCTTCTCTACGAGGAAGGGAACCAATGTACCCGGATTCAAGATCGCTTTTGTCTCTTGGTATAAATAAGTCTTATTGGCGGAACCACCTCCTTTTGTCACGCAAAGGAACTCATACTCCATGCCTTCCGTAGCCTCGATATCGATCTGGGCCGGCAAGTTACATTTCGTATTTACCTCATCGTACATATTCAGCGGAGCGTTCTGGGAGTAACGAAGGTTCTCTTCCGTGTAGGTCTTGTAAACACCTAAGGAAAGCGCTTCCTCATCGCAGTAACCGGTCCAGACCTGCTGCCCCTTCTCACCGTGGATAATAGCCGTACCGGTATCTTGGCAGAAAGGAAGTACGCCTTTAGCCGCTACCTCGGCGTTGCGAAGGAATGTCAAGGCCACGTACTTATCGTTGTCCGTAGCTTCCGGATCGCTTAGGATCTTAGCGACCTGCTCGTTGTGAGAACGGCGAAGCATGAATGATACGTCGCGGAAAGCGGCGTTAGCCATAGCGGTCAAACCTTCTTTAGCGACTTTCAAGATCGGTTTTCCTTCAAACTCAGAAACGGAAACATAATCTTTTGTAAGCAAATAATACTCTGTTGTGTCCGGTCCCTTTTGGAACATCGGCTCGTAGTGAAACGGAGGTGTTGCCATATCTTTAGAATTTAATTATATATTGGTTTTATTTAAGTTTGTCCGTACTTTTCGATTGGCAAACTTAGCGAAAAAACTTGATATATAGATCATGGGGTAAAGAAATATAGCTATATTTGCCCGATATGAAAAAGTTGACCTCTTTATACATTGTATTCCTGCTAACGATGCTCGGTTTTCAAGGAAATCTGAAAGCGCAGGTTAGCCACGGAGGCCGCCCGCTTCCGCTATCGCTCATGCGAAGTACAAACGGACAGATGTTTAAAGAAATGCCTCCGTTCGACGTCCAAGAGGAATTGCGTATCGACTCGCTGAATGAGAGCGACCTAAGAAGCGGTTTCCGTTTTGCCTATAAATTCATAACGGATTACAATCGGTACAACTCGGGCGTAACTTTCACCGGGCCGGATGGGACACGTGTATGGAGACTCGGGATCTACTCGCCCGGGGCCCTTTCCATCAACGTGCTCTTCACGGAATATGAACTGCCCGAAGGCGCCCAGCTCTTCCTATACAATGAGGACCAGACACAGATATTAGGCTCGTTCAATCACCTAAACAACTCGGAGTTAAACCTATTGCCGGTCTCTCCTATCCAAGGGGATCGCCTGATCATAGAATATCAAGAACCGGCCAACGCCTCTTTTCAAGGAAGACTGACCGTCGGGGAAGTCAACCATGGCTACCGGAGCTTGCGGGGGTTAGAACCGGGAGACAACACCTCACTGATCGGTAAAATTCCACCGTTAGCTTGCTATCAAGATGGGACAAACGATTACGCCCAATGGGGGCAAAGCGTCGTTCTCCTGATCATAGACGGAAGTGTAGGGTGCACGGGCACACTGATAAATAATACGGACAATGACGGAAAGCCTTATCTACTCACCGCCTCCCATTGCCTGAACAAGCAATTCACGATGAAAAACCCCGATTATGAGAAAATAGCCGGAAGTATCGTCTGCTTTTTCAACTTCAACAGCCCTTTCTGCGACCCGATCCTAAGGGGAACGGAAGAGATGTCTACCGCATCCTCTTACTTCAAGGCGGTTAATGAAATGGCAGACATGGCCTTGTTGGAACTTACCGCCACACCTCCGGTTTATTACAGGCCTTATTACGCGGGCTGGAACGCACAAGAGGTAGGACCTGCCCCCTATACGTGCATCCAACATCCCCAATACTCGGTAAAGCGAATCAGTATATCCGATGAGGATCTGGCTCCCTTTACCTTGACAGATCCAAACATGATTTTTTACGAGAACGCTCATTTACATGTCAAGACTTGGGAAGTAGGTTATACGGCCAGCGGTTCCTCCGGATCTCCTTTATTCAATGCCGACGGAGAGATTATCGGAGCGTTATCCGGCGGGCAGTCCAGTGAGAATAGCCCGAAGAATGATTACTTCTTCTCTTTGAAGAAACCCTGGGACGCGATCGATACCCCCGAGAGACAGCTCAAATATTGGCTAAACCCGTCCGATGACGAGACCAAGGTTTGCGAGGGACTTGATCCGTATAAATCAACCCCTTGTTTCCGGTTGAGCAACATCTATGACTCCGGTAATCAAGAAAACGCCGAATGTACGCTCTATCCCGGGTCTGAAAAAGCGTATTTGTTCGGAAACAACCCCGCCAATATCACTGAATACGCGGAAGCTTACCAAGTAGCCGAAGCGGGTACCTTATACGGAACTTATTTTGTAACACCGCCTGCCGGAGCGAATTACAAACAAATGGAAGTGGAAGTTACCGTTTACAGCGGTGACTCTAAGCCCTCTACATTATTATATACGGAAACATTCCAACCCACCTACAGCAATAAATCGATATTGGACGATACGTTTATTGAGACCGCTAAATCCCTAAATCGGTCACAGGAAAGTTATATCCATTTCTCCAAGCCCATAAACGTTAGCGGAAAGTTCTACATCGGCTATAAGCTCAAGAGCGTCCCGGAGAACACGCATTTCTCCGCTTACAATTTGCCCAAAGGCAAAACGACCCGGAATACGGCTTGGGTTCATGATAAAAACGGCTGGAGACAAGCTACCGAATATACGCAAGCAGGTTTTAGCACCTCCTTGTTTATCGATCCCGTCATTCAATACGGTAACCCCGTCAGCAACGAAAAGCTCGAGGCGAACGAGCAGGTACTCATTCATCTCGGTCCGGAGAAAGGCATGGTACACCTTGTTTTGCCGGATGGAATAGAGAAAGCAACTTATACATTGCACTCGGCACAAGGAAAAGTGTCGGAAAACGGAGAGATCACGGACAGGCAAGCTACACTCCATTTCCTAAAATTAACATCTGGAGTCTACTTTCTAACCGTGCACTATGGCGAGGAGCATTATACACAAAAGATTATATTTTAATCAAAAAATATACAATAAGACTTCTGGGAAACCATCCATTGAAAAGAATGGCAAGAGGTACACAGCCATATTTTTTCAATAATTCTACCCATATTTTATGTATAAAACAAGCCTAGGATTCATTAATAAGTATTAATTAAAAAGATTTTATCGCTTCTTTGCTATCCATAACAAAAAAATACTTTAGTTTTGCACGATAATGGCTAAGGGATAATTTGGAAGTGAATATATTAACATAGTAACATTTTAAACTTACATCAAGATTATGAACAAAAAGTTTTTATTGCCATTCTTCGTATTGGCAGCCATTTTAACTCTTTCTTCTTGTTCAAACAAGTTGAAACCGTTGGCAGAACAGTACATTAAAGCAGAGCCGCAGCCGCTAGAGGCTATCGGAGGCAAAGTTCCTGTAACGATCAATGCGACTTTCCCCGCTAAATGGTTCAACAAGAAAGCTGTTGTAACTGTAACTCCGGTATTGCGTTACCAGGGTGGCGAAGCTTGGGGCACTTCTTACACTTACCAAGGTGAGAAAGTAAAAGGTAACAACCAAGTAATCCCTCAAAAAGAAGGCGCTAACGTAACTATGAAGTCTTCTTTCACTTACAAACCCGAGATGAAAAAATCAGAATTGTATTTGACTTTCGACGCGAAGATCAAAAACAAGACTGTTAAATTGCCGGACGTAAAGATCGGTGAAGGCGTTATCGCTACTTCCGAATTGGCAGACGCAGCTACTGCTACAGCAGCTATCGCAGCTGATAAATTCCAACGTATTATCAAAGAGGCTCATGACGCTAACATCATGTTCTTGATCCAACAAGCTAACCTTCGCGCTAAAGAACTGAATTCTGACGCTATCAAAGAATGGAAAGATCTTGTTAAGAACGCTGACGAGGCTCCGAACCAGAATGTAGCTATCGAGATCAGCGCTTACGCTTCTCCTGATGGTGGTTTCAAATTGAACAACACGTTGGCTGAGAATCGTGAAGGAAACACTACGAAATATTTGAACAAGGAATTGAAGAAGATGAAGGTTGACGCTCCGGTTGACGCTCGTTACACAGCTCAAGACTGGGAAGGCTTCAAGGAATTAGTTTCTGCTTCTAACTTGCAAGATAAAGACTTAGTATTGCGTGTGATCTCTATGTACCAAGATCCTGAGACAAGAGAGAAAGAAATCAAGAATATCTCCGCTGTTTACTCTGACTTGGCTGAGACTATCCTTCCGCAATTACGTCGTTCTCGTTTGACTGCTAACATCGAGATCATCGGTAAGTCTGACGACGAGATCAGCGCTTTGGCGAAGAGCAATCCTTCTGAGTTGAATATCGAGGAAATCCTTTACGCCGCTACATTGACTAACAACGACGGTGAGAAGATGGCTATCTATACAAAAGCTTCTGAATTGTATCCTAACTGCTACCGTACTTGGAACAACATCGGTATGATGGCATTCAAGGCTGGTGATTTGGCTAAGGCTGAGCAAATGTTTAACAAGTCTAACTCTATTAAGAATAACGCTTCCGCTAACATGAACTTAGGTTTGATCGCATTAACTAAGGGTGACCAAGCTAAGGCTCAACAATTGTTCGGTAACGCTGCCGGCGTAAACGAATTGAGCGAGGCTCTTGGCGTTCTTTACTTAGAGCAAGGCGAATATGCTAAGGCTGTTAACTCTTTCGGTTCTGTTAAGACTAACAACGCTGCTTTGGCTCAGATCTTGGTTAAGGATTACAGCAAGGCTTCTCAGACTTTGAACGGTGTCGCTAATCCTGACGCTGTAACTTCTTATTTGAAGGCTGTTGTTGCCGCTCGTACGAACGACGCTAACGGTGTAGTAAGCAACTTGAAGGCCGCTATCGCTGCTGACAAGAGCTTGGCTAAGGAAGCTGCTATCGACTTAGAGTTCGCTAAATACGCGACTAACTCTGACTTCTCAGCTTTAGTAAAATAATTAGAAAATATTCTTTCTAAATAAGAAAAAGACCTCATCCTTTTGGATGGGGTTTTTTTATATTCCACCCACTCAAGCCTATATTTCAGAATATTGCAACACTTCAAAATAAATATTGATTATCAATGACTTTTTTTATAAAATAAATCCGTAGATTTGCAAAATTCAATAAAGTTGTTGTAAATATTAATCAAATAGGGTAAAGAAATTATGAGATCACAAATCTGGAAACAAATGGTGTGGGTATTTTGTCTGCTCTTCCTTATGGAATCATGCGTTAAGCATGACATTTATCAAGGAGAAGACCCCTCGGTAGATCCTCAAGAACCTACCAAAGAAGAAGAAGATTACATAGCCCAGTTCGAGAATTTCGAGAACATACAGGTTAGCATATCTTCTCAGCATGAAGGGACCCTATATTCTATTTATTATGAATATCCTTATGAGAAAGGCTCTTTAGTCAAAGATCCTTATTTAATTGGTAAAACTCCGATCCATATGGCTCTGGAAGTACCTACACACGTAAAGAAACTCTATATCCTAAGAGGGGATGGGGAACTTATCGAGAGCGATGTAAAGGACATCACGATCGGAAGCGATACCAAAAGCAGCTTACGGGCTACAAATGCGATCAGTGATGAAGTCCTTCATCTGATCAATAACAAATACTTTCCAGAAAAAGCATACAATGTAAAAAGCGAGGATTTATATAGATGCTCTGATCTAAAAATCACGGAAACCGTTTTTACCAGTAGCTTTGAGAAAGCGGATATTTGGCTAACCTATATAAGCGATGGAGGAATGTCCAAAGGCAACAGTAATATGCATGGTAAAATTTGGTTCTATACATATCCCTCCGAGAAGATGGAGAACCTTACTTTAGATGACTGCACCTTCTATGGAAAAACTAATGGTGCTATCCAAGTCACTGACTTCAATACGATCAACCAAGGCGATAATTATATATTCTACTCCAAAGAAGAACAGCCAAAGGCCCAAGCAGGAGAATATACCCGAATACCCTTGGGAAGATTCGACAAGGGGCTCAACGTCGGCTTCGTATATCGAGGCACAGACCGTCCACAGTTCTCCACTCCGGCATTAAATGGGCCGGATAACAATAAAGTACCAGATAATGGGACATTCTCCCATAATTATGTAGGCCATACCTTAAAATATGGTAATTCCTCTTTCAAAATAGAGAAAAACGTAGCAAACGGCTTCATTCACCACATTCAAGAAGGTGATTTTGAAGGAAATGTACTGGGAATGGAAAATCGCTGCCCAAACTATAGGGCCTATGATGGAGACTACAACGATATGCTTTGTCTAATCGAAAGTAATCCCGTTGCCATCGAGCCGGCAGAGCCGGTAACCCCTCCCGTCATAGAATCGCAAACGAACAAGAAAGGATTCCTCTTGTTCGAAGATAATTATCCAAACCAAGGCGATTTCGATTTCAATGACGCTGTCATATATTATAGCATCACAGCATATACCGATAAGAGTACCGCAGATGTTTATGCCCAGTTACTGGCTAAAGGCTGTACATTCCACAACCAATTTGGATTTAAGGACGCCAATGGACTAACTCCCTTTTTCTCCGATGTCAATGGATATGTCAATGTGAGAAAATTCGACAAGGAACCGGAAAGTGGGATTACAAAGACATTAACATATAGCTCAACTCAACTGATCATGCCTTACATTGATAACGGGAAGGGACCGGTAAGTAAAAACGTAAAGAATACGGATCTATACCCATATGTGTTGGATATCCCTTATTCGGAAAATAAACCTTTCCATTGGTGTATAGAGAATAAGAGTATTGACAATGCCTATAATTTTGATCAGGATTACCGCAAAGCGCACGGAGATTGGTATGAGACTCCTAAAGATGAATCGCTTGTAATAAAATTCACGACTTCGGATGAAGAGAAGAAAGATCCGGAAAATAAAGAATGAAGTTACGCGAACCCATTGAAGGATCTCTAAAATCCTATAACACATAAAAACGGCGGCCTTTTTAAAAGGTCGCCGTTTTTTATATTTATTCAATAGAAGAATTTATCTACCTTGGCGCTTGCGCTCTGTCTCATCCAAGATGATCTTACGCATACGCATATTATTCGGGGTGATCTCTACGTACTCATCGCCCTTGATGTACTCAAGCGCATCCTCTAGGCTGAATACGATAGGAGGAGCCAAGGAAACCTTGTCGTCCGAACCAGAGGCACGCATATTCGTCAACTTCTTGGATTTGGTGACATTTACCACCAAGTCATTGTCTTTGGTATGCTCTCCGACCACCTGTCCAGCGTAAACCTCCTCGCCCGGGGCGATGAAGAAACGCCCGCGGGATTGCAAGTTATTCAGGGCATAAGCGAAAGCCTGACCTGTCTCCATAGCGATAATCGAACCATTCATACGTCGTTCGATATCACCCTTCCACGGTTGATATTCCAAGAAACGGTGTGCCATGATAGCCTCACCGGCAGAGGCGGTCAATACAGCGTTGTTCAAACCGATAATACCACGGGAAGGAATCGTGAACTCCAAGTGCATACGACCATTCTTGCTTTCCATCATGGTCATCTCGCCCTTACGTTTCGTTACCATATCGATAATACGGCTAGAGCATTCCTCCGGAAGATTCACCGTCAATTGCTCTACCGGCTCACATTTCTCACCATCGATCTCCTTGATGATAACCTGAGGTTGACCTACCTGCAACTCGTATCCCTCACGACGCATCGTCTCGATCAATACAGACAAGTGAAGCACACCACGACCATATACCAACCAAGAATCAGCGGAATCAGTAGGAACTACGCGTAAAGCCAAGTTCTTATCCAATTCTTTCTGCAAACGGTCAAAAATATGACGGGAAGTAACAAACTTACCATCCTTACCAAAGAACGGAGAATTGTTGATCGTGAAAAGCATAGACATCGTAGGCTCGTCGATAGCGATCGTTGGCAATGGCTCCGGCTCGTTCACGTCGGCGATTGTCTCACCGATCTCGAAACCATCGATACCGATAATAGCGCAAATATCCCCGGACTGCACGGAATCAACTTTCGTACGTCCCAAGCCCTCGAATACATCCACTTCCTTGATCCTCGATTTCACCATACTACCATCACGCTTACAAAGCATGACATCTTGGCCCTCTTTCAACTCGCCACGGTGTACACGTCCTACGGCGATACGACCTACATACTTAGAATAATCCAAAGAAGTAATCAACATCTGCGGAGTACCCTCCAACATCTTTGGTTCGGGGATATACTTGATGATCGCATCAAGCACAGCCGTTATATCCTCTTTCGGCTCCTTCCAATCCTCGGACATCCAGCCCTGCTTGGCGGAACCATAAATAGTAGGGAAGTCAAGCTGCTCCTCGGTAGCATCCAGACTAAACATCAAGTCGAATACCATTTCCTGCACTTCCGACGGGCGGCAATTCGGCTTATCCACCTTATTAATTACCACGATCGGCTTCAAACCCAGTTGAATCGCTTTTTGCAAAACAAAACGAGTTTGCGGCATAGGCCCCTCAAAGGCGTCTACCAATAGCAAACAACCATCCGCCATATTCAAGACACGCTCCACCTCGCCACCAAAGTCGGCGTGGCCCGGAGTGTCAATAATATTGATCTTATATCCCTTATAATTGATAGACACGTTCTTGGCAAGAATCGTGATACCTCGTTCCCGTTCCAGATCATTGTTATCCATGAACTGATCCGGTTCTGCCTGTCCTTCACGGAAAAGCTTACCGGCTAATAACATCTTATCCACGAGCGTCGTTTTGCCGTGGTCTACGTGCGCGATAATCGCAATGTTTCTGATCTTTTGCATTGAAGACTAATTTATTGGCTGCAAAAATACGATATTTTTACGATATATATATGACATTCATGCTTCAAAACACAAAAAAGATAGCAGAATCTATTGCAAATCAAAAAGGAATGCCTACCTTTGCGACCGCTTAGATAAC
>OHGJ01000568.1_pt1 | contig 14095 bp, 10 predicted proteins | sample 1567751 | NCBI WGS metagenome assembly OHGJ01 (sample SAMEA3879526, study PRJEB24766) | human gut metagenome | biome: human-associated habitat; feature: feces | place: USA | collected 1985/1987 | reverse complement strand
GAGTGTTTTGCGTATTACGAATGTAAGTGAGCCAACGATTACTATATATCATGCTCCGGATGAAGTGGCCTCGGGTGCCGCTATGATTGTCTGTCCCGGTGGTGGTTACAATATTTTAGCTTATGATTTGGAAGGTGATGAAGTCTGTGAATGGCTTAATAATCTTGGAATAACTGCGGTCTTACTTAAATACCGGGTTCCAAGACGAGAAGGACTGGAAAAACACGAAGCTCCTTTGCAAGATGTACAGCGTGCGATTGGTTATGTTCGAGCGAACGCTGAGAACTTGAATATAGATCCAAAGCGGATCGGTGTGATGGGATTCTCGGCTGGTGGCCATTTGGCTGCCATGGTTAGCAATAATTTTTTGAAACGTACTTATCCGGCTATTGATGCTACGGATAAAGTAAGTTGTCGTCCGGACTATTGTTTATTGGTTTATCCTGCTTATTTAGATGGAGAGAACTTCCAATTGGCACCAGAGTTAAAGGTTTCATCTGCCACACCTCCAACCATGTTAATTCAAGCGGAAGATGATAAATCTTATATCAACAGTAGTATTTTCTATTATTATGCCTTAAAGGAAGCTGGTGTTCCGGCATGGATGCATTTATATAGTCAAGGTGGCCATGGATATGGGTTACGAGATACGGGAGCGTCTGTAAATGAATGGCCGGATCGGGCTGAAGATTGGTTTCGTGAGATCGGTCTGATCGAATAGAACTCCAGATATCTTTTCTGGAGACTTGCGGAGTAGATTCTTAAATCGATTGCGCAATTTATTTATTACTAGTTTATTATTGATGGTAAACGTAGTAAAAGCGTAGTCCGGGAAAGCGTGTTCTATAGCATATCGTATCTTTGAAGTAGTGAGTTTATTGCTGTTTTCTGTTATTCGGGCTTTTTTTGAAGTAAAAAAGCTAAGTTATGAAATTCCTTAAAAGTTCAGTTTTATTTATTTCAATGGCATGTATAGTGCCTGTTTGTTCGATAGCGAGAGAAAAAAGTGAGAGAATCACAAGAGCTGAGATTGAACAGAAAAGTGCGGATGAATTTATAAATGGTCTGATGAGTCGAATGACCGTTGATGAGAAAATCGGCCAATTGAATCTTCCTAGTTATGGAAACGTAATGCCAAATCCTAAAAAGAGTGAGATAGCCAGTCGTATTGTACGAGGAGAGGTTGGTGGTATATTTAATATATTCGGTGTCGATGCGATCCGGCAGTTACAAGAAGTTGCGGTTAAAGAAAGTCGATTGGGGATTCCTATAATTGTTGGCGCTGATATTTGTAATGGTTATAAAACTGTTTTTCCCATTCCTCTAGGTCTTTCGTGTAGTTGGAAACCGGAGAATATAGAAGAGGTCGCTCGAATTTCCGCAAAGGAAGTTGGTGCTGATGGTATCTGTTGGACATATAGCCCGATGGTCGATATATCTCATGATGCCCGGTGGGGACGAGTAAAGGAAGGAGCGGGCGAGGATCCGTTTCTTGGAGGTATAATGGCTCAAGCATGGGTGCGTGGTTATCAAGGCAATGATTTATCGGCTGATACGACTCTTATGGCATGTGTAAAGCATTATGCGCTTTATGGAGCGGCCGAGGCTGGTCGGGATTATAATACGGTAGATATGAGCCGTGTGACTGCCATGAATTATTACATGCGTCCTTATCAGGCTGCTGTAGAAGCAGGAGTAGGAAGTATCATGACTTCATTCAACGAATTTGAAAGTATCCCCGCGACCGGAAATACTTGGCTTCTTAATGACGTGTTGCGTAAACAATGGGGATTTAACGGCTTTGTCGTGTCTGATTTTACGGCAATAGCGGAGATGGTAAACCATGGAATAGGTAATAGTCAGGAAGTCGGAGTCAAGGCGCTAAAGGCGGGTGTCGATATGGATATGATAGCGGACTGTTATCATGCCGTATTAAAGAAATCATTGGAAGATGGGAAAATAACAGAGGCTGAGATTGACTCTGCTTGCCGGAGAATACTAATCGCAAAATACCAATTGGGATTGTTCCATGATCCATATAAATATTGTAATCCGAAAAGAGCCGCCAAAGAGTTCTTGTCGGTAAATAATGTATCTGCGGCCCGTCGTATTGCGGCGGAGTCTTTCGTGTTACTTAAAAATGATAATAATCTGCTTCCACTTAAAGGATGTCGTAAGGTCGCTGTAGTCGGTCCTTTAGCGGATAGCAAGGCGAATATGGCTGGATCGTGGAAATATGATGAGCAGACTAAATCTTATCATGGATTGGTAGAGGATTTACAGGAATCTTTGGGAAATGGAGTAGAGGTTGTTTTTGCAAAAGGCAGCAATCTAGTCGATGATCCCGTTTATGAAGCGAACTTTACGGATCAAAATCGTTCAACCCGGGATGATAGAAGCGATGAACAATTAATCGCCGAGGCCCTAAAAGTGGTGGAAGGCGCTGATGTGATTATCGCTGCTTTGGGTGAATCGATAGATATGAGTGGAGAAGGCGCTAGTAGAGCCATCCTTGAAATGCCGCAAACGCAGAAAAAATTACTGGATGCTATCCAGAAGACAGGAAAGCCGATCGTAATGGTACTTTTTACCGGAAGACCTTTGGCATTACAATCCGAGGAAAAGCAGGTGAATGCGATCTTGAACGTATGGTTCGGTGGTACGGAAGCAGGAGCGGCTATTGCCGATGTCTTGACCGGAAAGGTTTCTCCGACAGGGAAGTTAACCATGTCTTTTCCTCGTGTAACAGGCCAATGTCCGATCTATTATAATCATAAGATGACAGGACGCCCTATGTCTCCCGATGCTTGGTACACTCGTTATGTCTCCAATTATATAGATGTGTTGAATGAGCCTCTTTATCCATTTGGTTACGGTTTGAGTTATACGACTTATACGTATGGCGATGTATCTTTGAATACGAATTCTATGGATGCAAATGGAAAAATTCAAGCATCCGTGATTGTTACCAATACCGGGGCTCAGGATGGAGAGGAAATCGTACAGCTTTATTTACGTGATATCGTACGCAGCATAACCCCTCCGGTCCAAGAATTGAAAGGATTCAAGCGAGTTGCGTTAAAAGCGGGAGAAAGCAAGAAAGTAACCTTTGATATTGATGTGGATATGTTGAAATTCTACGATTCAACCTTAGATTATGTCGCTGAGCCGGGTGAGTTTCAGGTAATGATCGGTGGAAATAGTAAAGAGGTGAAAACTGCTTCGTTTACATTAAAATAATCCTAATCGGAAGGAATCAGTTATGGGTTTTTGCTAAATTCGAAATTATATGTATCTTTGCCAAAAGAAATATTACAAAACCATGGGGATGACCGGTTTTGACAGCGGGTAGAAGTGGTTTGTAAGCATGTAGTGCGTGGTTGGCTTGCACTTAAATCTCAGACAACGAACAATTAACTGGCGAAAATAATTACGCTCTCGCTGCTTAATCGAAGTATAGTAGATTCAAGCTTAATCCCTGCAAAAGTTGCGGGGACGTGACATCACCCGGATGCTGTGGCTCCGAAGCGTTCCGATCAGGTGGTGCAGCAATATCGGAGATAGTTTGAGATAAGCCTCGGGTCTTAGGCGAAACTTTAGAGGATAAGGGATGAGTGGGTGGCTTCGGTCTTGCTCTTCCCCGACAATGAAGGCGAAGATAAACATGTAGAAAGCAAATTAATTCCTCGTTTGGACGAGAGTTCGAATCTCTCCATCTCCACGGAATGAAAAAAGGCCTTACGGATTGTCCGTAAGGCCTTTTTTCATTCATTGTAAACCCATTTATAAGGAGGTGGCGGTACGTATGGACCAGCCTTTTGATGGGGTAATATATCAACCGATTTGACGATTACGTTATTACCTTTCTGGGTACAAACCAGACATTTTGAACGTAATTTCCTTTTAGCCATGTTGAAGACGATATTCGGATTGAAATGAACTCCGTTTATACGAGTCTCAAAATGTAAATGCTCGGTAGTAGCCCTGCCGGTACGTCCGGTTAAGGCGATCGGTTGTCCGGCGAGAACACGATCTCCGGGTTTAACCAAGTTCTTGGAGTTGTGGCTATAGATCGTTTCCAGTCCATTATAATGGCGAACAACGATAACGTTGCCATAGGCGGCGAATGGTTTCGCCATCCTGACAATACCATCGAAAGCAGACACGATCGTATCGTTGGCACAAGTCTTGATATCTACTCCGGAATGATGTCTTCTTCTTCTCCCGTAAGGAGAGATCACGTTTCCATTAGGAAGGGGAAATGCGTATTCCCCGGCGGGGATTAAGGATAAATCAATAATTTCCGTGTTATTCTCATCGAATAGCTTGGGGTCCTTGATCGCTATCTGGCTTTTATCACGGGGCGTAAAGGCTTCCGTGATATCTTTTCTAGGAGAATGACAAACCGCTAGCTCCGGAGCTTCCGGCAACATGAAATTGAAATCCACGACGGGAAGAGGAATATTTGCCGTAGGGAAATCCACAGTTTCGGGAGGGGCCGGGCGTGGAGCAGGCTTTTGCGTACGGCAAGACGCAAATAAAATTAGCGTAAGAATGAGTATTCCATTGTGTATTTTAGATGCCATTAGATATTATTTTACCACAAAAGTATAAAAAAGCCTCTTTCAATGACCTATATTTCCGATATGTTTATACTTCTTTTTATTCTTTGTGTTTTTTCTGATAGTTGAATTTGCCTACCTTTGTAAAGGTAAAATGGAGATATTATACGATGATTGAGGGGACTAGTTTGTCTCTTTGGTCAGGGAGGATGACGATATTGTATTTGCTGGTATTTCTCTAAACTGAAAACGACCAATTTAAAGTACACAGAGAAATAGACAATGCGAATACACCTGTATTGTTCCTTTGCCTTATTTCTGTTGTGTACAAGGCATTTGGTCGTGCCGCAGTTTGACGGGTTTAAGGTAAAGTGTAACACACCTTTTCTCAGATGTGGGTTTATTTATGAGATAAGATTACCTTAAAAACGGCTTTTGTATATGAAAGAACAAAAGGAGATACATATCGGTTCGTTAATAAAAGAGAAAATGGAAGAGCGGGGACTTTCGGTTTCCGATTTTGCCCATGCGTTGCATTATGAACGTACCAATATTTATAAGATATTTAAGCGAAGCAGTATTGATGTTGATTTGTTACTGCGTATATCGGAAGTCTTAGCCTATGATTTCTTGCGGGAGGTGTATTTAGCGGACGAACCCCGGCGATATTCAATCACTATAGAAGCGGACAAGGAAGATATAGAGGAGATCCGTAAATGGCTGTTAGAGAAAAGGCGTGAATAAGTTTCACGCTTTCGTGAAATAAGATCACGGTCGATATAAGACCGGTCACTTTGATTGTTTCTACATTTGACCGTCTCGATGTTTCATCATAACATTAGAGAAATAGGTTAAATCAAGGCCGTGCTCTTCTTGTTCCGTATGTGAATATAGGCAGGAAGAAAGCGGCCACTTTTTTCTTCTGTGTACGTGCACAATTCGATTATTTCCTTTATATTTGTCGATAAACAACGAATTGTTAACATTTCTAATATGAAAGTTCTAAAGACCGCCCTGCTATTCCTGATGTGCGTATCTTTCTCCTTCTCCTGTAAGGAAGGAGTAAAGGAAGTAAGGGTGCTGAAACTGGCACACGGATTGTCCCCCAGCCATTCCGTCCATTTAGGATTGCTCTATATGAACGAGCGTCTGAAAGAGTTGTCCGGAGGAAAGATGAGCATGGACATTTATTCTTCCGCTCAATTGGGATCCGAAAATCAATGTATAGAGTTGCTTCAAATAGGAAGTCTCGATATCACGAAAGTTTCCTCCGCTGCGTTGGAAGGATTTGCCGATCCGTTTAAGGTATTTGGCATACCTTATCTATTCCGTTCCCGTGAGCAGTTTTTCGAGGTGTTGGATGGTTCGGTAGGTAAACAGATATTGGGATCAACGGAACCTTATTGGTTTAGGGGACTCGCTTATTTTGACTCGGGGGCCCGTAGCTTTTATACGGTAAACAAGCAGATTCGTACTCCCGAGGATCTGAAAGGACTGAAGATCCGTGTGCAAAAGAGCCCGATAGCCGTGGAGATGATGAAGACATTCGGTGGTTCGGCTACTCCCGTGGATTGGGGTGAATTGTATACGGCCTTACAAAGTAATGTCGTGGATGGAGCCGAGAATAATACGCCTTCCGTGACAACAGCGTTCCATCATGAGGTGGTAAAATACTATTCAGTCAATGAGCACACGATGTGTCCGGACGTGATCATCATTAGTTTGGCTACTTGGCAGAAGCTGACGGAACAAGAACGTAATTGGCTGCGACAGGCCGCTGACGCCGCCGCTATTTATCAACGGAAACTTTGGGCGGAGCAAGAGAAGCAATCGCTAGAGGAGATGGAAGCGCACGGAGTGGAAATTATTTACCCGGATAAGCAGCCGTTTATGGATGCCGCCGCCCCGATGATCGAGCGGTTTAAGAATGATCCGGTTTTTCATGATTTAATCGATCAAATACAGAATACCCATGAGAAAGATAATTGATAAAGGATTGGAGCTATCGTTGATTTTTTTGATGGCTTTCTTGGTCGTGGATGTGTTATGGCAGGTATTAAGCCGGTATATTCTGGTTTCCCCGAGTTCCGTGACGGATGAATTGGCCGGATATTTATTGATCTGGGTGGGATTGCTGGGGGCCGCTTATGTATCCGGTAAAAATGAGCATCTAGCGATCGATTTATTGCTTCAACATATGCGTCCTTCCCGCAGAAAGCTCTTGCGATTGTTTATCTTCTTGATCGTATTTTTATTCGCTGTATTTGTATTGATCGTAGGAGGGGCTTGGCTGGTATACACTCGTTTTCATTTGGGAGTTAATTTGGCATTGCCGCTAGGGGGATTGCTTACCGCTTATTATGCGATAGATAACGCGATCGCCTTATTTCGTTCCTCTAATTCTTAAAAGACTGATGATATGGATATTATAGGTATACTTGTATTAGTGATAAGTTTCTTTTTCCTGCTGGTGGTCGGGGTTCCGGTAGCGTATAGCATCGGTGTGGCGGGTATATTGACGATGCTCGTGAATATAGACTCGCTTCCCGCCCTTACGACTTATGCGATGCGTATGGCTTCGGGTCTGGACAGTTTCGCTCTGCTGGCGATCCCGTTTTTTATATTGGCGGGGAATATCATGAATAGCGGAGGTATCGCCTTGCGCTTGATCGATTTCGCTAAAGTGCTGGTCGGACGGTTGCCCGGAGGACTGGCGGTGGTCAATGTCGTGGCGAATATGTTATTCGGGGCGATCAGTGGCTCTGCCGCCGCCGCTGCCTCTGCTATCGGGAGTATCATGACGCCGGAGATGAAAAAGGCCGGTTACGATCCGAATTTCAGTGCCGCCGTAAATATCTCTTCCGCCACTACCGGCATGACGATACCTCCGAGTAATGTCTTGATCGTTTACTCCTTGGCGAGTGGTGGAGTCTCTGTATCCGCCTTGTTTATGGCTGGTTATCTACCGGGAATTCTTACGGGAGTGGCGATCATGATCGTAGCCGCTATGTTTGCCGCACGGAAGGGGTATCCGGTTGGCGTACGTGTTCCGTTCTCGGAGGCGACAAGGGTATTTTTCAGGGCGATCCCTAGTTTGATGCTATTGGTGATCGTGATCGGAGGAATCTTGGCGGGACTGTTTACGGCTACCGAGGCTTCGGCGATCGCTGTATTGTATGCGTTAATCCTCTCTTTTATCTATAAAGAACTTACTTGGGCTAAATTGCCGCAAGTGTTATTGCGATCGGCCAAGACTACGGCTATCGTCCTTCTTTTGGTGGCGACCTGTACGGGTTTATCTTGGATCATGAGTTATGAGAATATTCCTCAGACGGTAAGTGCCGCTCTGCTGAGCATAAGCGACAATCCGGTGGTCATCTTGATACTTATCAACGTGATCCTATTGATTGTCGGGATCTTTATGGACATGACGCCCGCTGTCTTGATCTTTACCCCGATCTTCCTGCCGATAGCGACGGGGCAATTGGGGATGGACCCGGTACATTTCGGGATCATGATGGTATTGAACCTTTGTGTGGGATTATGTACGCCACCGGTGGGTTCGGTATTGTTTATCGGATGTAGCGTAGCGGGGACAAAGATCGATCAGGTGATCCGTCCGTTGCTGCCGATGTTTGCGGCGATGGTTATTGTCTTGTTCTTGGTGGCCTTCTTGCCGGATTTAAGCTTATTGATTCCCCGGTTGTTCGGTTTGTGATGTTCCCCCATAGGGTCGAGGTAGCCTTGTGCTATAAATAGGGCAGTACTGTGTACGAAGTATTCCAGTACTTACGTGCTGAGTACCGCAATACTTCGTACAGAGTACTGTAGTACTTTAGCCACAGTACTGCGGTACTTTGTACACAGTACTGTGCTAACTGTAAGACGCTGTCTTTTTAATGTCCTTTGAACAGGGATAAGGCGATACCCATCTCCAATCCCCGTAGCTCGGCCAGACCCCGTAAACGTCCGATGCAGGAGTAGCCCGGGTTGGTTTTCTTCTTTAGGTCGTCTATCATTTGATGTCCATGATCCGGTCGCATGGCGATGGAGCATTGGCGGCGTTGTTGCAATTCCAGTAAGGCTTTCATGACACCGTACATATCCACATCGCCCTCCAGATGGTTCGCCTCGAAGAAATTACCCTCGGAATCTCGTTGCGTGCTGCGGAAATGAACGAAATCGATCCGATCCCCGTAACGTTCCATGATCCCGGCCAAGTCGTTATCACTTCTGACACCGAAAGAACCTGTGCATAGGCAAAGCCCGTTGCTTGGATTCGGCACGGCCTCTATTAACTTCCGGAAATCATCTTCCGTGCTTAAGATACGGGGAAGCCCGAGAATGGAATAGGGGGGATCATCCGGATGGATAACGAGCTTGACACCGGCCTCGTCTGCCACGGGAGCTATTTCCCGTAAGAAATAGATCAGGTTCGAGCGAAGTCTCTCCGCGTCGATATCTTTATAACGGTCTAACGCTTCCCTGAACTGCTCGATCGTAAAAGTCTCTTCCGAGCCGGGTAGTCCGGCGATCATATTGCGAACCAACAGCTGGCGGTCTTCCTCGCTCATAGCGTCATAGCGTGCCTTGGCTTTCGCCTTGTCCGCCTCCGTATATTCGGCTTCCGCCGCCGGTCGTTTCAATATAAATAAGTCGAACGCCATAAAAGCCGCGCGTTCAAAGCGCAAGGCTTTGGAACCATCCGGCATCGTATAAGCCAAATCGGTACGAGTCCAGTCCAATACCGGCATGAAGTTGTAAGTAACTACCCGGATATCGCAAGCTCCCAGATTACGGATGCTTTGTTTGTAGTTCTCTATATAGGTTTGAAAATCCCCGGTTTGCGTCTTGATATGCTCGTGTACGGGCACACTCTCAACCACACTCCACCGTAATCCGGCGGATTCGATCAAGGCTTTCCGCTTTTGAATCTCTTCCGTAGTCCAAACTTCCCCGTTCGGGATATGGTGCAACGCATTTACGATACCGGTGGCACCCGCCTGACGGATGTCCCAAAGGCTGACAGGATCATTCGGTCCGTACCAACGCCAAGTTTGCTCACATAGATACATAATGAATAATTTTTAAATTTATCAATGTGCCAATATACCAATGCGGTTTGATGCATGGCTGGTTGGCACATTGGCACATTATTTAGATGGAGAAAGCGTCGAAACCTCCGTCTATGGGGATCACGGTACCGGTTACGAATGCGGAGGCGTCGCTCGCCAGCCATTGTAAAGTACCGAGTAACTCCTCCGGTTTTCCTAAGCGGCGGAACGGCGTGTGCGCGACGATCGTGTTGCAACGATCACTAGGTGATCCATCCGGATTGCTCATCAATGCCCGGTTCTGCTCGGTAAGGAAGAATCCCGGTGCCATGGCGTTCACTCGCAGGCCCTCTCCGAATTTAATCGCCAGCTCCCCGGCCATGTATTGCGTGAAATTGTTGATAGCGGCTTTCGCACATCCATAGCCAACCACACGAGTCAATGGGCGTAGGGACGATTCGGACGAGATATTAATAATGCTTCCTTTCCCTTGCCCCACCATGACCTCGGCGAAGACCATTGTCGGCAGTACGGTCCCGAATAAGTTCAGGTCCACGACCGTCCGGAAAGCATCGATATCCAGATCAAAGATCGTCTTGTCGGGAGGAATCGTCGCTCCGGCTTGGTTGCCACCCGCCAAATTGACTAAAACATCAATCTTCCCATATGCTTTCAATATCTCTTGCTTGTTTTGCTCCAGCAAGGCTTTATCCAGTACGTTTGAAACCAAGAATAAGGCCTCGCCCCCTTCCGCTTTAATCTCATTGACCAAGGCAGATCCTTTTTGCTCGTTTCGTCCGAGGATTACGACATACGCGCCTTCTCTCGCCAAGTGTTTGGCCATGCAGGCTCCTAATATACCATAGCCTCCGGTCAACAAAATCACTTTCTCTTTTATGCTAAATAAGGAGTTCATCAGATATAATTATTGTAGTATTGTATATTTTCCTTTACCAAGATATCGATCGGCATATAATTGACAGGCTCAATTTTCTCCTTAAGGATCAAATGCCTGAAAAGTGCCTTGATACAATGATATCCTTGTACCTCGGGGCGCTGGGCGATCAAATGCGTGATCAAGCCGTTTTCCAGATAACGGACGTTCGGTTCTATCACGTCGTAGCCAAGAAGCTTGAAAGGATAGTCCGGCCGTTCGCTACTTAGATAATCTCCAAGGAAATGGGCCCTCGAATTAAAGATGATACCGATTCTTACTTGAGGATATTTGTCGAAGAAAGTATTCAGTAGTCTCGTATTCTCTTCTCGGTCATCCGCGTGCACATGCAGCAAATGAATCTTTCCCTTGAATGAGGTATTGGCGAGATAATCCCGGAATCCTTCCTCTCGCTTCTGCACTTGCGTAGAACATGAATCCCCTTTACGGGTGAAACGGAAAATCACTAGATCGTCCTCTTCACGGATTTGCTCGAATAAAAGGCGTCCCGCTATATACCCCGAATCATATGAATGCGTTCCGTAGTAAGAGATACAATTCGTGTGGTCGATAAAAGAATCGATTAATATATAAGGAATATCTTTCTGGTCTAGCCGCTGGGTCAAGGTCAAGACACTTTGCTTGAATAATGTAGCGATGATAACCCCTTGACAATCCGCGGTCTCAATCTTCGGGATTAATTCGTCGGAACTGTTGCTATCGTATTGGTCAAAATAGATTTGCTCGACATCGATATTATAGCTAAACAATTCCCGTTTTGCTTTCTCGATCCCTTGGCTTAGTTTCGCCCAATATTCCCCTTCATGGAAAGAAGGGATCAAAGCGATGAAATGATATTTTTTCTTCAACGCTAAAGAACGGGCTATCAGATTTGGTTGATAGTCAATTTCTTTTAAGATTTTCTCCACCTTTTTCCGTGCGTCCTCCGATACCTTTCCCCGCTCATGTAAAATGCGGTCTACCGTACCGGTCGATACGCCGGATAATTCGGCGATATCTTTTATCCTGTAATTTTTATTCATGGTATAGATTGTAGTGTGTATTCGTCCTCTCTGTTTATTCGAGTATTTGAAGAGGTGTGTTCAATTTACGGAAAACGTAGCCATACATCATATAGATAAGAGGAACGGCGACGAAAATTCCGATACCGAACAAAATACATCCTAATATCAGGATCCCGATCATTACCAACGCCAGAATGAACAGAGGCAATGCTTGTCCTTTCGTTATCTCCCAGCTTTTATGCAAAGACTCGATAATCCCGGCGTTTTCCTCGATAATAAAGGCTTGGAAGAACTGAAGGCGCAATGCCAGATAAATACCGGGGATGATAAAAAATAAGAAACCCGCCAATACGACAAATCCCGTGATAAGACTCGCTAGAAAGTAGGTGATGATATTCTTTGTCTGTTGTCCATATGCGGAAAACTGAGGTTCTTCCCCATCTAACGCCTGAAATATATTTTTCATATATCCTAAGGAGAAAATAATGGAGAATAACGCGCTGATCACGTTTACGATGATTTTACCGATAATAGAACTTTGCATGGGCATCGCGAACGCTGTCAGCGTGAAAGACAAGATACAATATCCGATTAATAATCCGGCTAATATCCATAGTTGCGACTTCGTTCCCTTCCATGCGGTACTGAATACTTCTGATATTATAAATTTAGGTTCCATAATGTATAATATTTGTTTATTGTGTGTGGACACAAATGTAAAATATATTGTTGAAAAAAACAATTTTATTTTCGTTTGAAACCAAAAGAGATGTATTTCAACAGGTGCTTCCTTTTAAGTGCTATTAATTTAGGTGAAAAAGATAAGTAGGAAACAGAAAATCGTGTAAAAAGTTTCTACATTTGTAGGATGAAACAGCGAGTAAAGACCCTATTGTGTGAATAGATGTAAAAGATCTCCACTTGGGTTAGAAAGAGAAGGTAACTGAAAAACAGCCTTGAATATATAATTATATACAAATATGGATAAACGAATGCTGAAAATTACGATTACTCAGTTAAGGCAGATCGCATTGTTTGCGGTTGGTATGTCTTTATTAACTGCCTGTGGAAACAGTCAGAGTGGTATGAAATTAGGGGATGCTGAGTTCGCTGTGATGGCGGTCAATTCAACGACTAGCGACCAAACAACATCCTATCCGGCTACCATCAAAGGTACGCAGGATATCGAAGTCCGTCCTCAAGTTTCTGGATTTATCGTGAAATTATGTGTGGATGAGGGAGCTACGGTTCGTAAAGGACAGGCGTTGTTCCAAATTGATCCTACGCAGTACGCTGCTGCGGTAGGTCAGGCTAAGGCCGCGGTCGAGATGGCGAAGGCAAACGTAAGCACTTTAACATTGACCGAGAGGAATAAGAAGACTTTGTTTGATCAGAAAATCATCAGTGATTTCGAGTATCAAACAGCCGTGAACCAGCTGATGTCGGCAAAAGCGAGCTTGGCGCAGGCAGAGGCTCAATTGGTGAGCGCTAACCAGAACTTATCTTTCTGTACGGTTACAAGTCCCTCGAACGGTGTTGTCGGTACATTCCCGTATCGTGTAGGTAGCTTGGTAAGCGCTTCGATCGCTCAACCGCTGACTACCGTATCTGAGATCGGTGATATGTATGTGTATTTCTCTATGACGGAAAAGGAGTTATTGGCATTGACGAAAGCCGGTGGTACCTTGAAAGAGCAATTAGAGAAGATGCCGGCCGTAAGACTGCAATTGGCGGATGGCTCTACGTACCATCATGAGGGTAAGATTGATGCCGTGAGCGGTGTTATCGATCAATCTACCGGTTCTGTAAGCATGCGTGCTATTTTCTCTAACGAGGGAAATGTCTTACGAAGCGGTGGTACTGGTAATATCATCTTCCCATATACGATGAACAATATCATTACGATCCCTCAATCGGCTACCGTGGAAATCCAGGACAAGAAATTCGTATTTGTATTGCAGCCTGATAATACCGTGAAGAATACCGAGATCAAGGTTTCCAATTTGAATGATGGCAAAAATTATTTAGTGACGGGAGGCTTGAAGTCCGGTGACAAGATTGTCGTGGAAGGCGTACAGATCTTGAAAGACGGCCAGGAAATCCAGCCGATTACTCGTGAGCAGCAAAAGGCAAAATTCGAGCAGGCCTTGAAAGACCAGCATGACGGTAATTTGCAGACTGCTTTTAATTAATAGGTATATAGAATAAGACAAATATTCGCTTTTGTCGAGTAAAAACGAAAGATATGAAATTAGATAGATTTATAAACCGCCCGGTGCTCTCTACGGTGATTTCCATCTTGATTGTCATCTTGGGTTTCCTAGGCTTGATTTCCTTGCCGGTTACCCAATATCCGGATATCGCCCCTCCAACCGTTTCGGTAAGGGCAACTTATACGGGTGCCAATGCGCAAACGGTATTGAATAGCGTGATCGCGCCTTTGGAAGACCAGATCAATGGTGTTGAGAACATGATGTATATGAGTTCCAATGCCTCTAATAATGGTTCTGCGGATATCTC
>OHGJ01000567.1_pt1 | contig 14102 bp, 9 predicted proteins | sample 1567751 | NCBI WGS metagenome assembly OHGJ01 (sample SAMEA3879526, study PRJEB24766) | human gut metagenome | biome: human-associated habitat; feature: feces | place: USA | collected 1985/1987 | reverse complement strand
CATCGCTGCTCCCGTTCTCGAAAGCGGGTGCAAAAGTAGGACTTTATAACATACACACCAAATATATAAGGGGATTTTTTCGCGTTTTTCTTGAACATTTTTATAAAACGCTGATTGACAAATGTGTTGAAGAACATATCTTTTTAAGGAGGATGGAAAGTCTGGAAAAAGGGACACATTATAATATATGCGCATGCGCGCGGAAAGAAACAACGGAAGGCTGAAAGAAAACACGGAGATACGGAAGGGTATTGCATGACACCCGGGTCTTGACATGTCTGACATCCGGGTCTCGGCACGTCTGACACCCGGGTCTCGGTATGCACGACACCCGGGTGTCGGACACAAGATAAAGGCTAACGGGAGAAATGACACAGGAAGAAAACAATACAGAAACATGCAACGCCAAAGAAAGACAGAAAGAAAGACGGCAGAGGAAAGGATACAAAAAAACAACGACACAGTAAAAGAACAGAAGACACAGAAAAAAGGAGAAAGGCGGCTGACAGCCTGGAAAACACGAAGCAAGCCACAACCAGACAAACCTGTTAAAGGAAGACGCACGTTGTATTAAATGTTAACAGAAGCAACAGTCTCATAAACCGTGTTACCAAACAATAGATTTCCAGAAAAAATATTGGATAATACCAGGAATAGAATAACTTTGCAATGTGTTTTTCATAGTATTAGATTTAAGGTTAACAAAAAGATTGGCTGTCTGGGAGAGATAGCCTTTTTTTATGGAATATGATAAAGAAATATGCAGCGCTCCTCTGTACATAATTTTTTTTCGTATATTTGCGAGAAACTTATTAAAAACCAATCAAATCTATGCTTACGAAACTTAACCACGTACTCCTTGCTGGTGTTGTAGCTTTGGCATGTTCTTCGTGCCAAACAGAAAAAAAGGCCGATTACCAAGTAATACCTCTCCCCCAAGAGGTTGTTCTGACACAAGAAAAGCCATTTCTATTAAACAAAAATGTTTCCATTACCTATCCAGAAGGCAACCTCTTGCTGAAACGCAACGCTGAATTCTTATCCGGATATATCCGGCAAGCCACAGGGTATACTCCTCCTGTAAAAGGCTTAAAGGACGGAGAAACGGCAAAGCATGCAATCAATTTAGGTTTAGATGCGGATATAGCCAATAAAGAAGGTTATGTGCTGACAACAACTTCGGAAGGTATTCAAATCAACGGGCAGACAGAGAACGGCGTGTTCTACGGTTGCCAGACATTACGGAAATCAATCCCCGCCGAGGCTCAGGGAGTTGATATTCTGCTACCGGCAGGCAGTATCAAAGACGAACCCCGCTTTACATATCGCGGTATGCATCTTGATGTATGCCGACATTTCTTCCCGCTGGAGTTCATAAAAGAATATATCGACTTACTGGCGCTACACAATATGAATACTTTCCATTGGCATCTGACAGATGACCAGGGATGGCGCATCGAAATAAAGAAATATCCGAAGCTGACGGAAGTCGGTTCAAAACGCAACTGCACCGTTGTCGGCAAGGCAAGAAGCGGAAAATATGACAACATTCCGTATGGCGGCTTCTACACGCAGGAACAAGCCAAAGAGATCGTGAAGTATGCACAAGAACGTTACATCACCGTAATTCCCGAAGTAGACCTGCCGGGACACATGCTTGCCGCTTTGGCCGCCTATCCTGATATGGGATGCACCGGAGGACCGTACAAAGTATCTCCCGACTGGGGTATCTTTGAAGATGTATTGTGCATCGGCAACGAACAGAGCATGCAGTTTCTTGAAGATGTAATGGCAGAAATCACCGAGATATTCCCTTCTAAGCTTGTACACATCGGTGGAGACGAAGCTCCCCGTACCCGCTGGGCCAAGTGCCCCAAATGTCAGGCACGCATCAAAGCGGAAGGTTTGAAAACAGACAAACAACATACAGCCGAGGACCGTCTGCAAAGCTATTGCATGACACGCATCGAAAAGTTCCTCAACAGCAAAGGAAGGCAGATTATCGGTTGGGACGAAATACTGGAAGGCGACGTGGCACCAAATGCCACCGTTATGTCCTGGCGTGGCACATCCGGCGGCATCAAGGCTGCACAAATGGGACATGACGTAATTATGACACCCAATCTTTACTGCTATTTTGACTATCTCCAAACTGCGGACAGTAAAGACGAACCTCTCGGCATAGGCGGATACGTACCGGTAGAGAAAGTATACAGTCTCGACCCTACCGCTGCGCTTACCGAAGAACAGGCCAAACATATCCTCGGTGCACAAGCCAACTTATGGACAGAATATATCGCCACTACCGAACATGCAGAGTATATGATACTCCCACGCATGGCTGCCCTTGCCGAAGTGCAATGGACACAGCCCGAAAAGAAAGATTACGCGGACTTCACCCAACGCCTGCCGCGTCTCATCAAGTTCTACCAACGGGATAGCATGAATTATGCCAAACACATATTCGATATCCAAGCGGAATATACCACTACCCAAGAAGAGGACGGAAGCGGTAGCGGAGCTATAGTAGCCACGCTTCGCACCATTGACAATGCTCCCATTTACTATACCTTAGACGGTACTGAACCCACTACAGCCTCCGAACAGTATAACGGAACCGGCATCGTTATCCGCCAGTCCGCCGACTTGCGTGCTGTTGCTATCCGCCCTGAAGGAAAAAGCAAGGTAACAGAAAAAAGCTTCTACATCAACAAAGCCACTTTCTGCCCGATTGAGCTGACAGGTACACAGCCCACTCCGAAATACGCCTTTAAAGGTGCTACCGCTTTAGTAGACGGAATGAGCGGAATTGACAATTATGCAACCGGCGAGTGGATTGGCTTTTTGGATGGAGACGTAACGGCTGTTATCGACCTCGGTGCGTCAAACGGCAATGCCGCAGGCAAGACAGTTGCCGAATTACCGGAGATAAAGCATGTCTCTACCCATGCCGTAATAGACATGGGCGCCTGGGTTGCAGGATGTACAGGCCTGACAGTATCAGTGTCTGACGATAACAAAAGCTTCCGTGAGGTGGCAGCCAAAGAATTTCCCGTTGAAATGGACAGCCGTAAAAAAGCTGTGGCAAACTATGAAGTTACTTTCGAACCGGTGAAAGCACGCTATGTTAAAGTATTAATCAAGCGTACCCCTGCCCTGCCCAAAGGACATCCGGGAGAAGGAGGAACACCTTTCCTGTTTATCGATGAGATTGAAGTGGAATAAGGCAACTTATCAAAAACAGTAACATATACAACAACTATCATCCTGTCATTCGGAGGAATCTAATATCCAAGAACGACAGGATGATATTTTCTGCGAAAGTGCATCTAAAACATTTATTCAATCACGAAACTCCTACGTTGCAAATCCCGATCCTGCGAGCTTTTCCCCACCATCACATCGTACCTGCCTGCACAAACCCGCATCGTATTACTTTGAGCATCCCACCATTCCAATTCCTTGCCGTTCAAATCGAACACTACCTCAACACTCTTTCCGGCAGGAATGCGGACACGTTTAAAAGCACGCAAAGTCTTGCCCGGTCCTTCTGCGTCATCTTGCTTCTTGAGGTAAACCTGCACCACCTCTTCACCGTCACGCTGACCGTTATTCGTAACGTTAACGGTCAACTTCAAAGGCTCTCCCACCTTAATCTGTTCCTTGGTCAAGGATAAGTTGCCATATTCAAAGGTAGTGTAGCTCAAGCCGTAACCAAACGGGAACAATGGTTGTTGAGTCATATAACGATAGGTACGTCCTGTCATATTATAGTCCTCAAAGTCGGGAAGCTGAGACATATTGCGATAAAAAGTTACAGGCAAGCGTCCACCCGGATTATAGTCACCGAACAATACATCTGCCACGGCAGTGCCGCCCGCCTGTCCCGGATACCAAGCCTGTAGGATAGCTTCACAATTCTTTGTTTCAGGCTCCAAAGCGATGGGCGAACCGGAACAATTCACCAAAATTATCTTCTTTCCGGCACGATGCAATGCGTGGATCAATTCACGCTGAACAGCCGGCAATTCAATGTCCGTACGGTCTCCGCCCCTGAAACCGGGAAGGTTCACTCCCATCTCCTCTCCTTCCAAAAGAGGAGATATACCACCGGCAAAAACTACAACATCGGCATCTTTCACACAAGCTACAGATGCATCGATATTTACCTTTTGCTTGAAGCCGATATCGAAATTCAGTTGCGCATCGCTTCTGAAATATTCAAAGTCAAGCTCGATGTCGTAAGGAACACCCGCTTTTACCTGTAGCGTATAGTCCAGTGACCTGCCACCATGCGTATTGCGGAAACGCTTTACTTCTTCGCCATTGATACGCAGACAACCGGAACCGTATGTATAAATTTCGAATACCACTTCGCCCGATTGTAGAGGGGTGAGCACGCTGTTGTAAGTTGCAGAGAAGTCGGTCAGGTTTACGCCCGGTGCAAAAACCGTAGCTCCCGAGGTACAGAAGCGGAAAGGAGTGGTTACTTGTGTAGTAGTCACCGGGGTGCCCTCATGCTTTACATTGTTCCAATAACGTGCCGTAAACCCCTGTCCGTCTGCCGACTTACACTGGTTGAACACACTTTGAATCAGTGTTCTTTCCACCCAACTGCAACCCTGTTCATAAATCAGCTTATCGTCCGCTCCCAACGCGTTCCGTATTCCATCCAGAATGGTGACTGTATGTGACGGCATACCGTTATAATTGCCCCATTGCATTACGGAGTCATTAGCATTAGGTCCCATGACAGCTACAGTCAGACCGCCACGTTTCAAGGGAAGGATATTGTCCTTGTTTTGCAGTAATGTCATGGACTTGCGGGCCATATCCAATGCCAATGAGTCGTGTGCAGCCGAAGCTACTACGGAGAAAGGAATCTTCGTCCAAGACACATCTTCCGGAGCATCCATCTCTCCCAAAGCAAAACGGGCTTCCAGCAGGCGGAGCACAGCCTTGTCAATGTCTTTCTCATCAATCTTGCCTTCTTGAGCTGCCTTTACCAATGCCTTATAACTGGAGCCACACTCCAGATCCGTTCCGTTCAGCACTGCGGCTGCCGAAGCAGACTCTGCATCGGAATATGCCTTATGCCCGTATTCATTATAAAAATCGGCAATAGCACCACAATCGGAAAGGACAATACCATCGAACCCCCAATCGTTACGGAGAATTTGCATCAGCAAACGGTTGCTGCCGCAACAAGGCTCTCCCTCGAAACTGTTATAGGCACACATCACCTCCTTTACACCGGCTTCCTTCACTAACGCCTCAAAAGGCGGCAGATAGGTTTCATACAAATCACGTGTACTAAGGTTCTCCACGTTGAAAGAATGACGGTTCCATTCCGGACCGGAATGTACAGCAAAGTGTTTGGCACAAGCATGCAACTTATCGTATCTCCCGTCATTGGTTCCTTGCAGACCTTTCACTACCATGACACCCATGCGACTGGTGAGATAAGGGTCTTCACCGTAGGTCTCAATACCCCGTCCCCAACGCGGATCACGGTAAATATTCACCGTAGGCGTCCACATGGTAAGCCCCTGATAACGCTCGTAACTGCCCTGCGATGCGTAATATGTATTTTTTGCACGCGCCTCATCCGATACGGCATTGAATACTTCATATACTGTTTGAGGCGAGAAAGAGGCTGCCATACCTATCGGTTGCGGAAAAACCGTAGCCAATCCGGCACGTGCCACACCGTGCAGCGCCTCGTTCCACCAGTTATAGGGTTTGATACCCAAGCGCTCCACCGGTTGGGAAGTGTCCATCATCAATGCTACTTTTTCTTCCAAAGTAAGTTCTTTCAATAAAAGTTCCGCCCGCTTATCCGGAGTCAAAGAGGTTGTTCTGTACGTAGGTTGGCTGCACCCTATCAGCAATAGAAGAGGCAACCAACAGATAAGTTTCCGTTTCATGGTTGTTGCTGTTTTAATGATAGTAATCAGATTTATTTACCGTACAAAGATACAGGGTTACCCGATATACCATTGTGCCAAATGTTTCATAAAGTTTACTGTATGTATCATGACATATACTATTTACACATATTAATCCGGTAGGAAAGAATAATACCGGCAGCATGCTAATAATGAAAGGGATACGTGTACCAAGATATTTCACGCCGTGGTACACGCCGTACCACACAGTGGTACGAGCAGTACCTTGCTAAGGTACGAGACCTACCACCCTTTGGTACATGAGCTACCAAAGAGCGGTACAGGGAATACCAGCAGCCGGTACCGGCAGTACCACCCTTAGAACTGGAAGTAAATGAACGGTTGTATCTCCGAACTCTTCATCTGAATAACCAGATAGACTATGGCAACCAGCAGCAACGCTTTCCCTATCAACGGAAGGCGAACGACCGCCTTGCTGCAAGCGTGCTCCCAACTGTCAGGCACGAAATGCAGGAAAAAGCCGAGCGCCATCAAGGCAAACACTTCCCAATAGCCCACTATCAGTTGCGGGAAAAGCCCGGGACGGAAAGTCGTAAATATCTGCCTCAACATATCCAGCGAAGCGGAGAAATCGGCATTGCGGAAGAATATCCAGCAGAAGCAAACGAAGTGGAACGTAATGACGATACCGAAGAAGCGGCGGATGCCACGACTGCGTTCGCCCTTCTTCCGTCCGGTAACGCCCATCCAGAACTTATGGACAGCCAAAGCAACGCCATGCAACATGCCCCAAAACACAAAATTCCAGGAAGCCCCATGCCACAAGCCGCCCAGAAACATGGTAATGATAAGGTTGGCATACTGGCGTATCTTGCCCTTACGGTTGCCGCCCAGGGATATATAGAGATAATCGCGCAGCCAACTGGAAAGCGAGATATGCCAACGACGCCAGAACTCCGTAATGGATGCCGACTTATAAGGCGAATCGAAGTTTATGTTGAAGTGAAAGCCCAATAACAAGGCAATGCCGATAGCCATATCGCTATATCCGGAGAAGTCGCAATAGATTTGCAGTGCATAGCCGTAAACACCCATAAGGTTTTCCACACCCGAATACAAGGTAGGATTATCGAAAATGCGCTCCACAAAGTTGATACTGATATAGTCCGAGATAACCGCCTTCTTGAACAGTCCGCTCACAATAAGGAAAATCCCCCTGCCGAACATCTCTCTGGAAACAAACAACGGACGGCGGATTTGCGGAATAAAGTCGCGTGCACGCACAATGGGACCCGCCACCAACTGCGGGAAGAATGATACATAGAATGCATAGTCCAACAAGTTGGTGAGAGGCGTTATCTCCTTGCGGTACACATCGATTGTATAGCTCAGCGACTGGAACGTAAAGAAGGATATACCCACAGGCAGGAAGATGTCCATTGCGGTAAACGTGCCACCCGTGAGCGAAGCAAAGAAATCGCAGAGAAAGTTCGTATATTTAAAATAGCACAGCAGTCCCAGGTTTATCGCCAGACTGGCTGCAACCCACATTTTGCGTTGCCACTGCACGGTGGCACGCGCCATAAGGCGGGCTATGAAGAAATCGCTCACCGTAACGATAGCCAGCAGAAAGAAATAGGCACCGCTGCTTTTATAATAGAAATAGTAAGAAAACAGGGTGACGAACATCAGGCGGGCGGTGGTGCGGCGCTGCAAAAGCAGGTAGAACAGGATAAAGGCTGCAAACAGCCACAGGAAAATGCCGCTGCTGAATATCATCGGTGCATGCGGATTGTACACCAGCAGGTCGTGCAGGCGGGTAGGGTCTATATTCAGTTTGTTCAAAAGTTCGCTAATATTCCACATCGGTCGGTTTACGGCTAAATGAGTTAACTACATTCACTGACTGCAATAGTCATTATATGCTTTCAGCAGAGCGCGATAGAACATCTCGCCCTGCAATGCATATCCTTCCGGAAGATAATGCACATGGTCGGGACGCATCAGACGCGCTTCCTGCCAGTTGAGACAAGCCCGGCGGACACCGCCGAAAGTCTCGTACATATCCCACACCGCCAGTCCGTTGGCATCGGCAAAACGGCGGATGGTCTGTACGGCAACAGCAGTACGGGGATTAATCTTATAGGTACGCCGGCGACGGCGCTGACGGAAACTATCGTATGAACCGGGCGGAGTAGTCATCAGCATCGGAACATCGGGCAGACTCTTGCGAAGCATGCACACCAGTTCTTCCATCTGCCGGTAATGCAGTATGGAGTTATAACGCCGGTTGTGGCTCTCGTTCGTTCCGAAAGAGAGAATGACAAGGTCGGGATGCAACGCAGCGATATCCGCCACACGGTCCGGACGGGTAAAGGTTGTACAAAACGCACCGTTTATCCCCATGTCCGTATAAGACAGTGCTCCGAATGTTCTTTGAAGCAACCCGCCCGTGGTTTCGGGAAAGATATGGCCACGGATATGACTGTCGCCCACATGCACGATGCGTACCGTATCGACAGCGATGCCCAGGCGGAGCATGCGCAGTTTCTCCCAAAAGGGCTTCAGGATGCCGATGCTGTCTATCAGCTCGTTCCCACCCAGTTGCCGAAAGGCTGCGGGCAGGGTGATGAGAGGAATGGGCAGCGTATCCGTACGCTGTCCGTAGATTCTAAGCGTGTCGCAATCAAATGCCGTTTTCTGAAGCCGGGGACAACCCGGAAGCACATCTTGGGCATAGTTCCGTTGCACCGGCAGGAAGAGCAACGCCAATACCGCGCAGCAAACGGCAAACCGTAAATCGGCCAAGTACCGGCTCCTTTTATGGCTCCGCTTCATAGGCACGCCTCCTGTCGTATTGTTCTTTGCCATAAACCAGAGCCTCATAAAGCAGTTCCGCCAGATGCTTGCCGCCACGGAAGTTGATATGCGTATAATCGTAATTGGCTAAAGAAGGTTTGGCATGCACCATATCCGCCATACTGCCTTCACCGCCCATGGCTTCGAACATATTCCAGAAAGCCACCCCGCTGTCGGCCGCCAGATTCTGCTGGTAACGGATAAGGTTTTTAATGCCGGGCATGGTCCGCAGGCTGCCCTCTTCGGTTTTATACTCGCGGTCGCCCACACCGACAATGAGAATTCCGGCTTGGGGGAAGGCTTGCTTCAAATGGGCAATGGTCGTCAGCATACCGTCGCGATAGCGGTCGTAATTACGCCCGCGTTCCGTAGCTACGTTCAGTCCGTACTGAAGGACTATCAAATCGTACGGACGCAGTTCGTTAAATTCGCGCATAGTCCGGACAGGTATGGAGCGCAAAGACAGACCAGAACTGCCCCGAAGCGAAAAATTATCGACGGCAATCCCTTGCGTGCCGTCCATAGCCACTCCGTAGAATAAGGTAGAATCGGCGCTCTCCACTTTCCAACGCACAGAGCCGATACGTCCTGTTACATCCATTTCACGAAGTCCGTCGGCAGGCGGGAATGTCCCGGTCTGCGGTTCGCCCTTGTTTACGGATGCCGAAAGGCGGGCTTCGCCTTTATTATAAAAGAAGATAGAAGCACGTTCGCAAGTATCGAGCCGGGAAGCATACTTCCTCTGTCCGCCAAGCTCTACGTACGCTCCGGGGGTCGGAATAAAATAATGGCCCGAAACACCTTGTTTGCCACGGTCGAAGAATACGGAGTCCGTAACGGAATGGCTCTGCCAGCCGCCAAAGCTGTGCCGCACCGTAGGCCGATAGCCGTTGACCGGAGAAGTAATCGTCACGAAGCCTACCCCGCAGCCGCCATAACGCTCCTGCAACATCGCACGCAGGTCGGCCGTCAGGATATCCGCCTCAATGAAAGAATCTCCGAAATAGGCGATACGCACCGGACGGGGCTTTGCCGCCAACTCATCCAGCGCGCGATAGAAAGGTGTCATGCCGCGCAGGGTGGAGTCGCTGTAATCCTCAATGCAGGTCATGCCGCTGCGACAGGTATCCACAAAGGCGGGCTTCACTTTCGGGGGCGGCGGCAACAGACTGTCCGGTTCGCTCACGACTTCCGGCACGGGACGCACATCGCCAAGTATGTCTACCCGCCTCAACACATGGCCCCCTATCGTGCCCCCTGGCAGCAAGTTCAGCAGCAGAAGTACCGCCAGCACAATAAGCATCAGCCAACCTGTATGTTTTAAAACGCTCTTTTCCATAACTAATCCGGACGCAAAGATAAAGAATCGGATGAAAATAAATATCGTCCTTCCTAAAAAGAAATCGTCAGGTTCATTTTAACACAGTCTTGACTGCTGTTTGTATGGCAGAAACTTTAAACAGTCCGCTCTATGTTCCAGACAAATGCCCGGAGTCCCAATTGCTCGGTCTGCTTGTCCATGTTGTGAAGGACCTCCAGCAGGGGCTCTACCCGCTCGTCCTCTACCATTGTAAGAATGGCGGAGCACATGGAAGGCCAGGCGTGACTGCCGTAATGAGGCTCACCGGTCTTGGAACCGCGCCCGCGAACCTGCTCCCAATAAGTGAAGCCCCGGCAATTGAGCCGGTCGAGTGTAGCAATGATACGCTCGTAATATGCCTGATCGAATGTGATTAATACTGATTTCATTATTCAATTATTAAATGTCAACTATTAATTATTAGCCTGTTCCTCAAAGTAAGCATCCAATTGCTTGCGCATCTTGCGACGTTGGCGTTTGATGCCGACACCACCGAAGATACAATACATCGTAGGAACGTAAATCAAAGTCAGAATGGTGGAAACCGCCAGACCGCCGATTACGGCAATCGCCATAGGACTCCACATCTCAGAACCCTGACCGCTGCTGATGGCCATCGGAATCATACCGAGAATGGTAGTCATGGTCGTCATCAACACCGGACGGAGACGGCTCTTGCCTGCCGTAACCACGGCATTCAGCACCGACTGCCCGCGTTCGCGGCAGAGAATGGTGTAGTCGATGAGTACGATACCGTTCTTCACCACGATACCGATCAACATGATACTGCCCAGCAGACTCATCACACTCAGCGTCGTATTGGTTATGAACAGCGCCATCAGCACACCGCTCATGGCAAACGGCACGGAGAGAATCAGAATAAACGGATAGGTAAGCGACTCGAACTGGGCTGCCATTACGATAAACACGAGGATGATAATCAATACGCCGAGTGTTCCCAAATCGCGGAACGAATCCTGCTGGTCTTCAAAGGAACCCGCCACCTGAATGGTTATGTCGGACGGTTTCTCCATTCTATCGATAATGGCATTGCCCGCAGCCACCACGTCACCCAACGGAGCGCCGGAAATGACAGCAGACACCGTTACGATACGTTCACGGTCCTTACGCTCGATAGTAGGCGGAGCAAAACGTTCCACCACCTTTCCCAAATCCTTGATACGGACGCCCTCGCCTTTGGCATTGTATACCAATATGTTCTCGATACTTTCAAGACTGGTACGGTATTCGGGGGCGTAGCGCACCTTGATATCATACTCATCGCCGTCTTCACGATACTTGGAAGCCGTAGCGCCATTGATACGGTTGCGCAGATAGGTGGCGGCAGTAGAGAGGTTCAGTCCGTGAAGCGCCAGCTTCTCGCGGTCGAAGTCCACCTGGTATTCGGGCTGGTAATCGCTGCGGCTGATGTTGACTTCGGACACGCCTTTTACGTTCAGCAGTTCGCGCTTCAGGCGGGCGGCAACGCTGTCGGTTTCTTCCATACTGTAGCCATATACCTCGAAATCGGCGGATGCCTGGGCCGACATACCCGTATTACTACCGCCGAAAATAACCTGTGCCTTACTGAATTCGGGATAAGCCTTCAGGTCTTCGCGCATTTCCTCGCAGACTGTCTCCAGCGTAACATCACGGTCTGCCGGGTCTACCAAACTGATATTGAAGGAAATGATGTGCGAACCGTTGTCCTGCATGGAAGCCCAGGTATTATCCGAATCGGCCTGCCCTACGGTATAGTTGCATATCTTCATGACACCCTTATACTTCTGCAGCCACTGATTGGTAAGTTTCTGCGAAACCTCCTGCGCCACTTCTTTACGCGTACCGATAGGCAACTCCAACTGTACGGCAATACGGGCATTGTCCTGCGCCGGGAAGAACTCCGTACCAATGGTCTTTGCACAGAACAGGCTCAGGATAAAGAATATCACACAACCGACAAGCACGACCATACGATGACGCACCGCCCAGTTGAGCATACGTGCATACCAGTTGTCCAAGCCGTCCAATGTGTGCTCTATCGGCCCGAAGAATATTCGGAACATCTTGGACTGTTTACGCTGCAAGCGGAGCAGTTGCGAACAGAGCATCGGCGTCAGCGTCAAAGCCGAAACGGTGGATACAAACATAATGGCGCACATCATCCAGCCCAACTGCTTGAACAGCACGCCGGACATACCGGTTACCATGGTCAGCGGGAAGAATACTGCAATCATCGTCAGCGTAGAAGCCACTACGGAAATAGCCACCTCGTTCGTTCCGTGAACCGCTGCCTGCTTCGGGTCGGAACCGCGCTCGATATGTGTCGTGACATTCTCCAACACCACAATGGCATCGTCCACCACCATACCGATGGCTATGGAGAGTGACGAAAGCGAAATGATATTAATCGTATTCCCCGATATTGCCAGGTATATGAACGAAGCAATCAGAGAAAGCGGAATCGTAATACAGATAATCAATGTAGCCCGCCAGCGTCCCAGGAACAGGAATACCACAATCACGACGAACAGCAGGGCGTACATCACCGTCTCCGTCAAACTGTCGATAGTGTTCAGGATGTTTTCGGACGTATCCACAATGACGCCCAACTTCACATCGCTCGGCAGATTCTTCTGCAGACGGGGCAACGCCTCTTGTACTTTCCTGGAAATCTCCACCGAGTTGGCGCCCGACTGTTTCTGAACCACAATCATCGCACCCTGCACACCGTTGTTATAGGTTTCCTGCGCACGTTCCTCCACGGTATCCACAATCCGGGCTACGTCGCGCAGGTAAACGGTAGCACCGTTATAGGTGCCCACCACCACATCCGCCAGTTCACGGGAATCGTCAAACTCACCCTCCACACGCAAGGAATAAGTCTCATTGCCGATGTCGAAATTACCGCCCGGTATGTTCTTGTTCTCCGCACCGATAATGGAACTGATTGTTTCGATACTCAAGTTGTACGCCTCCAGCTTATAGGGGTCGCAGTACACCTGGATTTCACGCTGCGGCGCACCGCTGATAGACACCGTACCCACACCGGGAATACGCGCCAGAGGGTTTACCACACGGTCGTCCAGTATTTTGTAAAGTGCCGACTGGCTTTCGTTTGCCTGTACGGACAGCAGCACGATAGGAATCATATCCGTACTGAACTTGAAGATGATAGGATTCTCCACATCATCGGGCAGTTCGGAACTAACCATATCCAGCTTGTCGCGCACATCGTTTGTCAGCACGTCAATATCATTACCGAACTCAAACTCCAGCGTAATCAGCGACATATTCTCCGAAGAACGGGAAGTGATGTGCTTCAAATCGCTGACTGAGTTCAAAACATTCTCCAACGGACGGGTCACGTTGTTCTCGATATCCGAAGCACTTGCTCCCGGATAGGCCGTCATCACCATAATCGTATTCGTATCAATGTCCGGATACAGATCAATAGGCAACTTGGACAACGAGAACAGACCAAATATCACCACTGCCAGGAAGCAGAGCGAAGTCATAATCGGTTTCTTAACCGCACCTTCATATAAACTCATATTATTAGGGATTAGGGATTAGCATTTAATGATTAGGGATTAGTGATTAACGTTTAGTGTTTAGAGATTAGCAACTTATTTACCGACAAACCACTAATCACGAATCACTAATCGCTAACCGCTATTTCTACTTCCATTCCGTTCACCAGTTTGGTTTGTCCGGCTATAACCACCCGGGAGTTGTCGGGCACACCGGAAATCAGCTCGTATTCGGCCCCCATGCGACGTCCGAGCTCTACCTTATTATAGGTAACCTTGCCGTCCTTGTACACATATACATAACGGTCGCCGGAACCGGATTGCTTTACGATGGCCAAATCGGGTACAACCACATTGTTTTTGGTTCCGAAGTTAAGCGTGGCGCGGGTAAATCCGGAAAAACCATACGTGCCGCTTAACAAAAACGATGCGTTTCAAAAA
>OHGJ01000550.1_pt1 | contig 14395 bp, 12 predicted proteins | sample 1567751 | NCBI WGS metagenome assembly OHGJ01 (sample SAMEA3879526, study PRJEB24766) | human gut metagenome | biome: human-associated habitat; feature: feces | place: USA | collected 1985/1987 | reverse complement strand
AGGAAAGAAAGCTCTCTGAGACGGGAGGAAAGAACTTCGTAGTGGAAGTCCACCGTACCGAAAATTTCTGCATCCGGCAAAAATTGAACTTCAGTACCGCGTCGATCGGTAGCTCCGCTGATATGCATCGGAGAAACTTCGACCGGACCGTTAGGAGTTTGAACTTTCTCAACGAGTCTGTCCTGAAGAACACCTTTTTTGAAGTTTAAATAGTGCTCTACTCCCTCTCTGCGTACGGTGAGTTTTAACCAGGAAGAAAGTGCGTTAACGCAAGAAACACCTACGCCGTGGAGACCGCCGGAAACTTTATAACTGTTTTGGTTGAATTTTCCGCCTGCATGAAGCTCTGTAAGAGCGATTTCTGCTGCACTTCTTTTTGGTTCGTGCTTATCGCTCATCTTTACATCGGTCGGAATACCACGTCCGTTATCAACGACGGTGATGGACTCATCGCGATTGATGGTGACGTTGATGTGATCAGCATAACCTGCCAAGGCTTCATCGATAGAATTATCGACGACCTCAAAGACAAGGTGATGAAGCCCTGTTCCGTCAGACGTATCGCCGATGTACATGCCGGGACGCTTACGAACAGCCTCCAGACCTTCTAATACCTGAATTGCGTCCTCTCCGTAGCTTTCCTCGGCAGAGTAATTCTTGTCTTGCATTTCACTCATTATTTGGCTTACCTAATATTCTGACCGTGAATTTCAAAGTTAAATTTTCATGGGCATAACGACAAACTTGAAGTTGTCGTTATCCGGCATTCTGATTAAAGCCGGATTTTTCTGTTCGCCTAAGGAAATTCTGACGGAGTCGTTCTTCAACACATTCAAAACTTCGATGAGGTAGGCGACATTAAAACCGATTTCAATCGGAGAACCACTGTATTCAACGGAGATTTCGTCTTCGGCTTCCTCCATGTCCGCATTGTTGGCCGCGACATTAAGGTGCCCCGGTGTGAGGTTCCAGCGAACTCCCATAAGTTTGTCGGCTGTTAGGGTCGCGACACGCTGCAGGGAGCTCAGAAGTTCCTGACGTCCGACTCTGAATTCTTTTTCATTGTGTTCGGGAATGACTCGCTGATAGTCCGGGTAACGTCCTTCAACAAGCTTGGATAAAATCTCGATTCCGACGAATTTAAATTTGATTTGACGTTCGGAAATGTAGACTTCGATGGGGTCCTGAGAATCGGGAATCAGCCGGACTAATTCTTTAACTGTCTTTCTCGGCAAAATGGCATCAAGCTTCTTATCTGCCGTTTTTTCCGCTTCGACATCACAAAGTGCCAGTCTATGGCCGTCGGTTGCAACGCCTCTTACTTTGTTGTTTTCAGCACAGATATAAACTCCGTTCAAAAAGTAACGGACATTGTTGACTGCGCAGGCAAAAGAGACCATGTTCAAAAGATATTTGAAACGAAGGCAGCTCATCGTAAAAGCATGTTCCAAATCTACTTCAGTAATAACAGGGAACTCTTCTGCGCTGATTGTTTGGAGCTCGAACTTACTCTTGCCGGAGCTCAGGACTACGTGATCCCCTTTCTTGGAGAAAGAAAGCGGATTGGTGTCGGGAAGCGTCGCCAGAATATCCGTCAGTTTTCTTGCGGAAATCGTCGTGGACATTTCTGAATTTTCTTCACCTATTTCTGCAACGGTCAGGATTTGGAGATCAAGGTCGTTCGCGACTAAGGTTACCTGCTTCCCTTTTTGAACAAACAAGATGTTCGAAAGGACCGGCAAAGGCTGCTTTCTCTGGACGACACCGCTCACTGCCTGAATAGGCTTAAAGATATTCTCTTTTTTGGAGTTAATGAATACAGACGTTCCGGCTGCCTTATCCATGCCTTCATTCGCGGCAGCAGATCCGTTATCTAACTTAGTTTCATCCATTATCGATCTCCGTTAGTTCCAATTTTTTAAATCTTGTTCAATCAAATGAAGCGTGTGATTCAGTTCTTGGTTCTGAGCACGTTCTTTTGTGATTTTCTTAACAGCATATAGAACGGTAGCGTGGTCTCTTCCGCCGAATGCGTATCCGATCTCAATAAGACTCTTTTGAGTCAGCTCTTTTGCAAGATACATCGCTATTTGGCGCGCATATGCGACATTGGCCACCCTTCTCTTTGAGTGCATGTCCGCGATTTTGATATTGAAATGTTCAGCAGTGGACTGCTGAATATTTTCAATTGAGATACGTCCTGTTCCCGTAATTCCCTGCAGAGCCTCTTTAGCAAGCTCCTCGGTAATAGGCTTTTTAAAGACTTCCGCACGCATAATCACGCTATTAAGAGCACCCTCGAGCTCTCGAATATTCGTATTTAAACGAGTAGCAATGAGGTAAGCGACCTCTAACGGAAGTTTGACGCCCTGTTGTTTGGCCTTCTGTAAAAGAATCGCGGCTCTTAATTCAAACTCGGCGGGCTCAATGGAGACGGATAGACCGGCTCCGAATCTTGAAATCAAACGCTCATCAAAGTCAGATAACTGACGAGCATAGGTATCGCAGGTCAAAATGATCTGCTTGTTTTTTGGAAGCAGTGCTTCAAAAATATTAAAGAGACGCTGCTGCGTCCCGCCGCGTTTGCATAAAAACTGAACGTCGTCGATCAGGAGAGCATCGAGATTTCTGTATTTATTATCAAACTTTTGAATCTTCTCGTCAGAGTAGCGGCCGCCAGCAGACAGGGAAACGACCTCATTAATAAAACGATTCGCTGAGATGCACAAAAGATTGGTGTTCGGATTATCCTCGAGGATCTTTCGGCCGACCGCGTGCCGACACCGCCGTAGATAAACAAGGGATTGCAGCGCTCTCCGGGAAATTCTGCAACTAACATTGCCGAACTTCTTGCGACGCGATTGGCATTTCCAATGACAAAAGTATCAAAAGTCAGACCGGAGTGGAGGCCGCATTTAGTCGCAATTTCATCGATGGACTTTGGAGCTTTTTCCTCTTCCGGGAAAGTATTGGCAGGCCCGGGCAAAGGCTCGGAAATCATCGCGCCTTTATTGGGATCTTTCACCGTTATTTTAAGTTTTATCTCACGGCCGCAGATTTCGGAGGCTTTTTCCTCAATATCTTTTTCATACTGAGCCTTGATGAATTTACTATGTGGAACAGAAGGTACACTAATATTAATAATGTCAGGCTCGCTGTCCTCAGTGAATTCAACCTTTCCAAACCACGGAACGAAGACTTCTTCAGGAATAGTATTCTTGAGGAAGGCTAACACCGACTTCCAAACTTCACGCATTTAAGTTTCCGAGAATAACTTGTCGACTCTGAGTCTATTTTCAAACTAAACGATCATTGTACCTTATTTGGCGTTATCTCCTATTAAGATAATAGGGGTATAGCAGGCACAAATAAAAAGGCGCTAAACACCGTCTAAAACGCCTTAAGCCCCGATTTCGTAATTTTTGCGACAGATCTGTTTACGAATAAGAAGAGCGCTCAAAAAGGAGGGCTCCATAAAAAGCCGTAACAAAATAATTTCTTTTAATTTGACAAGTTACGTTCTTATGAAGTCTAATATGTGGTTTCTCAAATTAGGGGATCGGTCCCCTAAAAGCATTAGTAATTTTAGTTTTTGCGGCCGTTCGCCTGGCCGATTTAAAAGGAATAAAAATGGCAACAAAACGTACATACCAGCCTTCTAAGGTTAAACGTGCTCGTACACACGGTTTCCTCGTTCGCAGCCGCACTCGCGGCGGCCGTAAGGTGCTTGCTGCTCGTCGTCGCAAAGGACGTCACGTTTTAGCTCTTTAATCCTTAAGGATTATTCAAATTAACGATGGCGTTAGGGGGCCGGGCTAATTCTTTTCCTCAAAAAGCAAAAATCAAGAAGTCTCAGGATTTTTTGACCGTTTTAAAAGCAAGAGGGAAAGGAGTCGTTAGACTTTCTGGACAATGGTTCGAGTTGAAGGCAGTCCTTACCCAAGGAAAAGTCTCCTCAAGATTCGGTCTTACGGTCGGAAAACATTTTTCTAAACGTTCAGTAGATCGAAATCTGGTGAAAAGAATATTGAGGGAAGCCATTAGGCACTCGGTTCTTACTCATCCCGCTGAGTCCCCTTCCGCACTCCAAAGCCGAACATTCGTTCTCCGCTTAAAAAAGAAAGTTCCGGTGCCTGCTGAAGGCGCCCGTCTAAACTCTCTTAAAAAAGAATTATTGGAGGATGCGAACCGACTGTTGAGCCAGTTAGAGGCAAGAATTCAGGTTCTTGATCAAGGAAAAAAAGATGATTAAAAATCTCTGTCTTTTCATGATCAGGGGTTACCAGTTTCTTTTTTCGCCTTGGGTTGGCCACAACTGTCGGTTTCTTCCTACCTGTTCTCAATATTCCTACACATCCATACAGCGATTTGGTGCCATCCGGGGAGTTTGGCTTACGTTTTTTCGGATCCTCCGCTGCAATCCCTTCGGAGGAAGCGGGATTGACGAAGTTCCTGACAAATTCAAGTGGAATTGTTGGTGCCGGGATTGTTCGGATCAGGAATCTCAGGCGTATTTTTTTCAATCTAAATTAGAGAAATCAAATCATGGGAAGTGATATTCAAAGAGCCCTCCTATGGATTCTTTTCGGTCTTTCCGCCTTTATGCTGTACGACCGTTGGGAAGTCTACAACGGCCGCCCGTCTTTCTTCGGGGCTGAAACCCAGCAGGTTGCAACGACGGAAGCACCCAAGAATGAGGCAGCCCTTCCGAGCCAGTCGCAGACGGCTTCTCTGCCTGCTGAAGCTAAAACAGCAGTGAAGGCTGAACCGATTCAGGTTGAAACAGACCTCCTCAAGCTTTCCTTTGATCCGGAAGGTGCCGTTATCATCGGTTCTGAACTTCGAAAAGAAAAGCAGACCATTCCTTGGACGGATACCGGCCTTGTCGGCATGATTCTCGGAAACAAAGCTGACACGCCTGCTGATGTAGTTCTTTTCACCGAACAAAAAGGAAGAACGTATTTAGCGCAGACCGGTTTAATCGGCGGTCCGTACCCGACGCACAAGACTCAATTTAAATTGGTCCCCGGCCCGCTTAAGATGGCTGACGGGCAGGATAATCTTACCGTTAAGTTCGAAGGCGAATCCGGCGGTGTTAAGGTCGTTAAGAGCTTTACGTTCGAACGCGGTCATTACGGCATCAAAGTTTCTCATGAAGTGGTTAACAACACTGCATCCGAGATCAAGCCTTCTGTTTACTACCAGCTGACCCGTGACGGTGAAAAACCTGAAGGCGAAAGCACTATGGTCAACGCTTATACCGGTGCTGCTGTCTACACCGATAAGGATAAGTTCCAGAAGGTTAGTTTTTCTGACATCGCCGACGGAGATAAAGATTTCCAGGCAAAGGCGGATAACGGCTGGATTGCTATGATTCAGCATTACTTTGTCTCTGCTTGGGTACCGACACAAGGCGTAGAGCGTGAAAACTATACGAATACGGTAGGTGAAAAGCTTTATGCCGTAGGCAGCATCCAGCAGATGGATACGATTGCCCCTAACTCCTCCAAGACAATTGAAGCTACGCTTTACTCGGGTCCTCAGGATCAGACTCGTTTAGACGCTATTGCTCCGGGACTGTCCTTAGTTGTGGATTACGGCTGGCTTACTTTCTTAGCGAAACCGATTTACTGGCTTCTTTCTTTCCTTTACGGAATTGTCGGTAACTGGGGCTGGGCCATCGTTCTGCTGACCTGTATCGTTAAAGCCATTCTCTATCCGCTCTCCTTGGCCGGCTATCGCTCTATGGCCAAGATGAAAGATCTTGGACCGCGCATGAAAGCGCTCAAAGAAAAATATGGCGACGACAAGCAGCGTCTTAACATGGCAATGATGGAGATGTATAAGACAGAGAAGATCAATCCTGTCGGCGGCTGCCTCCCGATTGCATTGCAGCTCCCCGTCTTCTTAGCTTTGTACTGGGTGCTTCTGGCCTCTGTTGAACTGAGAGATGCTCCCTGGATCTTCTGGGTTACTGACTTGGCAGCCCCTGATCCTTGGTTCATTCTTCCGATTCTTATGATCATCACGATGGTCATTCAGTTCAAGCTGAACCCCACACCGCCTGATCCTGTCCAGGCGAAAATGATGGCCATTATGCCGTTTGTCTTCGGTATTATGTTTATCTTCTTTGCCTCCGGTTTGGTTCTTTACTGGCTTGTCAACAATATCTTGTCGATCATTCAGCAATATGTTGTGAACAAACAAATAGAGGCAGACAGAATAAAACGGCAGTCTAACTAATAAAAAATCGGGTCCATCTCTCTGAGTCGGACCCGAAATTTTTTTGTTTTATTTTTTGTTTTATCTTTTTTGCCAATAAACCAAAAGCAGGATCGGCCAAACCCAAACGCTGATGATCCAAAGAATTAAGGAGACAAGAGTCATTGGTTTGGTCGAATTTCGGGTAATGAAACAAAGTATTCCTGCACCAAGCACAGACCATGCAAGGATTAAAATGTAGGCCGTTGCTCGGGCAGTGTAGGAGTCACCGATGAAGCTGCCGACCCAGGCAGCGATCGGGAGTGCGATTAGGACAGCGATGGCGGCTCCGACGAGGCGAGACAATTCGTTGTTATTCTGCTTCAAACTCATTCTTAGGTATCTAAATGTCTTTAGTGAAAACTTCACCAATCATAGCAATAGCGACCGGAAACGGAAACGCTGGCGTTGGTATCGTTAGAATTTCCGGCGGGGAAGATGATGTAAAAGCTCTTTTCCAGAAGATGTTCCCAGGAAAAGAAATCAAACCCCGTTATGCAGAATTGCTTCCAATCCGAGATACTCAAGGTCAAATATTGGATACCGGTATTGTTTTATATTTTCGGGCACCTTTTTCTTATACCGGAGAATCTGTTCTTGAACTGCAGGTTCACGGAGGCAGAGTTCTTCTCAACTGGATTGTCCAGGAAGTGCTAGTACTCGGAAAAGAGTTTGGCTTAAGGCAAGCCCTCCCCGGTGAGTTTACGGAACGCGCTTTTTTAAATGGAAAAATTGATTTAGTTCAGGCTGAAGCGGTCGCAGATCTTATTGAAGCAAATTCCAGGAATGCGGCAAAAGCTGCTTCTCGTTCTTTGACGGGAGAATTTTCCAATAAAGTTAACGTATTAAATGAAGCGTTAATTAATCTTCGAGTTGAAGTTGAAGCTATTTTAGATTTTCCTGAAGAAGAGATTGGCTTCTTGTCTGAATACCAGAGTCAGAAAAAGTTAGAAGATATCCAGAATAGACTAGAGAGCGTTTTGGATTCCGCACGTCAGGGCGAGATCTTGCGAGACGGTCTGAGAGTCGCACTCGTTGGCGAGACCAATGTCGGTAAGTCCAGTCTTTTGAACTATTTAGCTGGCGAAGAAATTGCTATTGTTTCTGACATCGCCGGTACTACTAGAGATAAGATCCAAACTGACCTTATTATTTTCGGAGTGCCTTTTCACTTTGTAGATACAGCTGGTATTCGTGAAACAGAAGATCGAATTGAACAGATTGGCATTGAAAGGACTAAGCAGGAAATATCCAAGGCTGATGTTATTTTAGAAATTAGAGATATTAGAGAGCGGCAAAATCAGAATAAAGACTCGATGAAAACAGCTCTGGAAATGATTAAAGGAAAAGATGTTCCGATCATTACTGTTTTGAATAAAGTCGATCTTATTTCATCCCCTATTCTGAACACAAAAGATGTTTCACGTGGAACGATTATTGAAACCTCAGCTGTGACTGGAAAAGGGATGCAGGAATTGAAATCCGAACTTCTGAAACTGGCAGGTTTTCCAGAAAATCAGTCAATCTATATGGCTCGAGAGCGTCATATCCATAATCTACTTAATGTTAAAGAATCTTTAAAGCGAGCCGCTTCTTACCTGAATTCAAGTAGCCCTCAACTTGAGTTATTTGCAGAAGAATTAAGAGGAGCTTCCGATGAGCTGGGAGAAATTACCGGGAAGATATCTTCTGACGATCTTTTAGGAAAAATCTTTAGTGGTTTTTGTATTGGCAAGTAAGCTGTTTCACGTGGAACAAAAAGATGAGTTATTGTTATCCAAATGAATACGAAGTAATTGTTGTTGGCGGAGGAAATGCCGGTATTGAAGCGGCAGCCGCCTGCGCAAGAATGAAAGCTAAAACGCTTTTAGTTACCCATAATTTGGACAATTTGGGTCAGCAATCTTGCATTCCATCCATTGGAGGCATCGGGAAAAGCCATTTAGTTAAAGAAGTCGATGCATTAGATGGTTTAATCGCAAAAGCTACGGACTTTTCCGGTATTCAATTTCGGGTTTTAAATGCATCTAAAGGTGCCGCTGTTCGCGCTACAAGGGCACAAATTGATCGGCGTCTTTATAAATATCAGATGCGAACAAGAATCGAAGCAATAGAAAATTTGTCTTTGATTGAGGAAGCGGTCGATGCTCTGCTTCTTGAAAATGGAAATGTTGCTGGTGTCTATTTACGATCAGGAATCTCGATAAGGGCTAAGGCTGTTGTTTTGTGCGCCGGAACCTTCTTGAACGGTAAAGTTTTTATTGGTCAAACTTCATACCTTGCCGGCAGATCCGGTGATCCTTCATCCGTAAATTTGGGAATTAACCTTGCAGAGTTAGGTTTGCCGAAGGCCCGATTGAAGACTGGAACGCCTGCGCGACTGGACGGCAGAACAATCGATTTCTCTAAATGTGAAAAGCAGCTGGGCGATTCAGAGCCGGTTCCGGTCTTCTCTTACATGGGTTCTCCTGAGGATCATCCGCAGCAGGTGCCTTGCTGGATAACAGATACGAACGAAAGGACCCATGACTTTATTAGGAAAGGTTTAGACCGTTCGCCTTTATTTACCGGTGTTATTGAAGGGATTGGTCCGCGTTACTGCCCTTCTATTGAAGACAAAATTCATAAGTTCGCTTCTAAAACTTCTCATCATGTCTTCCTGGAGCCGGAAGGGTTAAATACCTATGAGTATTATCCCAATGGAATCTCAACAAGTTTGCCTTACGACGTTCAGGTGAATTTCATTCATTCCATTAAGGGCTTGGAAAATGTACACATCATAAGACCCGGATACGCGATTGAATATGATTATTATGATCCGACTCATTTGAAAGATAATCTTGAAAGTAAGGAGTTTGATAATTTATTCTTGGCAGGTCAGGTAAACGGTACGACCGGCTACGAAGAGGCCGCAGCCCAAGGCTTGATGGCAGGTATCAATGCAGTTTTAAAAATTAGAGATGAAGAGCCCTTCCTGCTCCGCAGAGATCAAGCTTATCTCGGTGTGATGGTAAATGATCTGATCACTAAAGGCGTGAATGAACCGTATCGTATGTTCACTTCGCGAGCAGAATATAGGCTGAGCCTGAGGGAAGATAACGCAGATGAACGGCTTACTGAGATCGGTTATAAGTTGGGAGTTGTGTCGGAAGAGCGCTGGAAATTCTTCCAGGAAAAAAGAGAGCGACTGGCAAGGGAGACAGAACGTCTTAAAGGTATTTGGGTGAATCCGGGAGTACTGGATAAATTCAGCTTAGAAGAAGTTGTGGGCGCTGAACTTTCTAAGGAATCACAACTCTATGTAATGCTGAAACGACCGGAAGTAGATTATCAAAAACTCAAATTATTGAAGACAAAAGGCGGCGAAACGCTGCTGCCTCCGCCCTATCTTTCGGACGAAGAAGCCGAAACGCTTACGACTAAAGTGAAGTATTCCGGCTATGAGGATAAACAAAAAGCTGAAGTTCAGAAGAATTTGGAAAAAATAGAGACGGTTATTCCAGAGGATTTTGATTACGATTCTGCAAAGGGACTGTCGTTTGAAATTACACAAAAATTGAAAAAGATCAAACCCAGAACACTTGGGGAGGCTTTAAATATTTCCGGGGTAACACCTGCGGCGATTTCTATCCTTCTCGTTTATCTGAAACGATACAGAGGAACGAAGGAGTAAATATGGAAAAGAATCGAGAAGAACTCATCCAGGGATTGGAAAAGCTCGGGATAACAGCCGGTGAAGAAGAGGTTTCAAAGTTGATTTCTTTTTCTGAGCTGTTGCTGAAATGGAATAAAGTTTATAACCTTACTGCGATTCGAGACGAAGGGGATGTAATTAGGAAACATCTGTTGGATTCTTTGACTTTACTTCCCTATTTCAAGTTGTATGGAACAGAAGTCGGTTGTAGAACTTTGGACGTTGGGTGTGGCGGAGGATTACCTGCTATTCCCTTATCAATCTTTTTGAAAGATTTTGATTTTAATTTAATCGACACCGTTAATAAGAAGATAACTTTTGTTCGACAAGCTGTCATTCAGCTGAAACTCCAGAATGTCAATGTTTTTAATGAAAGAGTTGAAAATTTTCATCCATTAAAGCCTTTTAATTTAATTAGTTGCAGAGCATTCTCTTCATTAGCAAGCTTCGTGACGCTAACTGAGCACTTAATTGATGAGAATGGTCGATGGTTAGCGATGAAAGGCAAGTGTCCAGTCGAGGAAATTGACCAGCTTCCGGCCGGTGTTGGTGTGGAGAAAGTGATAGAGCTGAAAGTTCCTTTCCTAGATACTGAAAGACATTTAATAGTTTTAAAGAAAAAATAAGAAACTTAAAGTTCGCTTCAATTTTTTTGAGGAAGGTGTAACCCAAGTCTCCTTCTTTGTGGGTTGCGGGGAACTCTCGCAGCCCACAAGAAAATGCAAACGCTTAATGAGATTTCAGTATGCGTTCGTCGGAACCGGAAATTGTCACTTCATTTCCTTCTGAAGGAAGTACATCATAAAAGACTCCCTTGCCGACGGGCTGCCCATTGAAATACAGAATATTATTTTGAAAACTCAGACAGCCGGGTGCAGGATTGGTACTTGCACGCGGATTAGGTTTTACCTTTGGTGTTTTGCACCATGTGGCCGTTCTCGGAAGCATCTTTGCAAATTCTGCATTTGTGAAATCAATGAGCGCTTTAATTTCTTCTTGGTAAGCATCCAAGCCTTTTGTGAGTTTGGCATGCATTGAAGGAGGCAAGGATCGATAGCGGAGCATCGTCTCAAGTTCCTTATCAGTGAGGTCCGAAGCCCTAGAGATGTGTGTGAAGCGTGTGATCTTTGCCTGAGGAAGGAGCTTATGGATGTCTTCATACATTCCGCCTAGCCGTGCGACACCGACGGAAATAATTTCTACTTCGTTGTTTAGTGAATGTTCCCTCATGAAGCTTTGCATCGGCAAAGCAGGCGTGTACTCCCAGACAGGAAAAATCAGGACGATCTTTTGGAAACTGTCCAAATCTATGTCCAACGGTGAGATGAGAGGAAGTTTTTTCTTCTTCCTGTCCTCTCTCGCGTTATAAGCGTTATAGGGTTCCAAGGTCTTAATTTCTAAGACATCGCAGTGCTCTAATTTTTGAAAAACTTCTGCGACTCTCTTAGAGTTTCCGGAGAAGCTATAGAAAATCGCTAACTCTCTTCCTTTTGCGCTTAAGGCCGTAGTCGGGATAAAAAAGGAAAAACTTGCGAGGGCAGCTAACAAGCTGCGGCGAGTGATCGTTTTCTTCATTTCAAGAAATTCTTGGGCCTCTCTCCCTGCCTCTTTGCTTTAGGAGCAACCTGAACTCAAAGGAATCAAACTTCCGATTTTCAGCTCCTAAAACAAGAGTATTAAGTTCACATTCTTGAAGCTTGCTTATTGAGATCGTTCGTTAATGTCAAGAAGATATTTTCGAGGCAGATATCAAAGGCGTTTACAGCTCCGGCCATATTGTCTGTAGCTGCATTCTGTGTCTGGAAGTAGGTCTGATGGAAGATAAGTTTTCCGGAAACACTTGCAATAACTGAGACTTCCATTTCAACTACCGCAGCAAATGGCTTCTGAACAGCATTGATGAAGAACTTGGAAACAAAGACTGTGAGTTGATAAGCAGGAGTACTGATGGAATTAGGGGAAAGAACAACATTCCACGGACCGCAGTTTTGTATTACTTCTCGTAAACCGTCCCCGATAAAGTTTCCCGGATTAGACGAAAACCGGTTAATGTCTGTGTTGTAAACTCGGCTGTCCTTTGCTAATACATAGCAACGTGTACTGTCGTAAGGGGACGCGATCATAGGGGAATTGATGCGAACGCTCGAGAGGCGGCGTTTTGGTGCACTGCAGTTTTGAGCGCTTAGGTTTGCAAGAAGTGTGTAAAGCTTTAGCGGAGGTCTTTCCGGAAGGATTGAGCAGCCGGTTAGTCCGGTTAAAAGTCCTAAAGCAAGAGTTCTTCTCTTCATAAACGTGCCTATTTGTTAACTTGAAAAGGTTCGAGTGTTTTTGGTGCTGGAGCCAGGAATTCAGAGGCAGAACCCGAAATATTATTCGTCAGATTCTTTAAGTTTTGCGCGATCTTACTTAAGTTCATGAGTGTGACCGAGACGTCATAACCATTATTGGAAACCATTTGATTTAGGTTGCGTGAGAGGTTGGTAAGGTTTGTCACGAGCTGTTTGGTCTCCGCTTTCTGACTAAGGTTGCCGATTTGCTCTGCAGACTTATCTAGTTGCGCAATCAGTGTGTTTAGCTGATTGATATCAAATTGGTTGATTTTGTTGTCAGCTTGATTAAGCAAACTGGAAAGAGAGCTGCCGAGTTTATTAAAAGAAGACGGATCGATTCCGTTTGCGATTCTTTCAAGATTTGCGATGAGAGATTGAATGACAGGAACCGTCTCTTGAAGATCTTTGTTGATATTTAAAGAATCAAGACTGGCAAGGAATCCTTTTACATTCTCAACAATTTCATTACTCAAACTCGGTGCAGAGGGAATGAATAAGTATTTTGGTTTCCAGTCAAAAGGAACACGATCTGCAGGATATTTCTTTGGATCGAGAAAATCTAAAGAGAGATAAAGGGAGCCCGTGATGCCGGCAAGCTGTGTTTGAACTCTCAGACCGTGATTAATGTAATCCTGAAGGTGTGATTCAACTTCCTTTCCAGCTAGTTCAATCCTCATTCTTACAACGGCAACCGCTTTTGTCTCGGAAAGAATTTCTTGGGAGGAAGACGGATAAGCTTCGGTGGAGAGGAGAATCTCTTGCACCTGTCCGACCTGGATGCCTCTAAATTTAACAGGAGCTCCTACTTCTAACCCGCTGATAGAAAATTGAAAATATGTCTCCATTTCTGCGTAAGGCTTTCCAAGGCTCGGTCCGAGAAGGATAACGATAGAGGCAACTGCCGCTGCAATAGCAGCGACCACAAACAGGCCTAATCTGAAATAATTTGTTTTAGCTCCCATTTCTACTCCGCATCAGGTTGAGCATTAAAAAACTGTCTAACCCATGGGTTAGGAGAATTTTTTTGTAAGTCGTTAGGTGCTCCGTCGGCAATGATGGAACGTGTTTTTGGATCAAGCATGATGCATCTGTCAGCGATTCTAAAAATACTTTTCAATTCGTGGCTGACTATTACGAATGTGGCCCCGAGATTGTCGCGAAGTTTGCGTATTGTTTGATCTAGATTTGCTGCGGTAATAGGGTCAAGTCCGGCGCTTGGTTCGTCTAAGAGGAGAATTGTCGCTCCGAGAGAAAGTGCTCTCGCAATGCCAGCTCTTTTAATCATGCCTCCGGAAAGCTCTCCGGGAGTTAAGTTGGCCGAACCAGGCATTTCCATGGCGTTCAGAAGCATTTGCGCAGTCAGGTTCCTAGCTTCCAGAGGGAGTTTCGAAAATTGATCAAGCGGGAACCGGACGTTTTCCAATACAGTTAGAGATCCAAACAACGCTCCGCTTTGATACATGATTCCTAAGCTGCGTTGAATTTCAGGAATTTCCTTTCCGGAATCGATAATACTTTTTCCCCGAATAAGTATGTCTCCGGCCATGGGCGGATTCAAACCAATGATCGTTTTCATCAAAGTGGATTTTCCACATCCGGGTTCTGCTGTTACTACGGCAAAGAGTTGTCGGTCCGCAGCGTAACAGAGCCTGCCAAGAGTTTCTCTCATGGCCTGGCTTTCGAACAGCTGATCCGCTGGCACATTTCTGGTGAAGGGGGTATGCTTCATATCAAAGAACTGTTCATACATGGCTTGCCTTCTCCTTCCTCAGTGATGCATAGGAAATGGCATCAGCCAGTCGTTCTTTCGATTCCTGATGTTTCTTTTCCAGCGCATCCAGAAGACGCGATGTTTCCGGCTGTACTGGAAGCATACTTGCTGGTATTACCTGTTCCTGATTGCAATAAGAACTTATCTGCAGCGGAGTGGCGGTAAATGGCACAATGCCGGGATACCGTATTGTCAGCGTATCTGGAGATACTGGATCATAAGAAATCTCTACGGTATGTCCAATCAAAGCTGGGGTTGTTTCATACTTCCGTCCATGAAAACTGATACATCCGCCTTTGTCAACTTTTCGGTTTGCGTGATGCAAAAAAGCTTCCGCAA
>OHGJ01000548.1_pt1 | contig 14459 bp, 10 predicted proteins | sample 1567751 | NCBI WGS metagenome assembly OHGJ01 (sample SAMEA3879526, study PRJEB24766) | human gut metagenome | biome: human-associated habitat; feature: feces | place: USA | collected 1985/1987 | reverse complement strand
GTTCGGAAGTAGTTGCAATACCATATCTACCATTTGCTGATAATTCTCCGGAACCATCGGTTTCAAGATAGGAGCTATCATGGTCAAAACCGGTACAATTAAATCCTTATCCGCATAAAAAGTAGCCTCACTTCCATCCACCTTCATGTTAAGAGGTAGACCATAATAACCTCCTAAATCAACCAAAAGCTTCATGATCTCGTCAATAGAGATACCAGCGGCCTCCAATTTGTCACCAGCAGCCTGTTGTAATAAAGTAGTCAAGACTGTCACATAATTTTTATCCACAACCACCATAAATTTCCCGTCTACCACACAATATTGGATACTTGCCATTTTCGTGATCTCACCGATTCCTTTATCCTCAGAAGCCCCTATAGGTCTCCAAGAAACATCGAAGATTCCATCTTCCGGTAAGTTAACATTTACAACGCTTACTTTGCCCCAAATCAAGTTACTGATAACTGGCTTTATCATACGCACGAGATCATCGATCGTAGAATTTCCGGTAACGATATTCGCATAGATAGCTTCCACGCCCGCTTTCAAGCTCCAATTACCTACGATAGAAGAAGTTAATTTACGAGTATAAACAACAGAAGCTACGCCCCCTTTCACCGTACCATTTACCGATACCACGCAATCGCCAACCGTACTCTCGCCGGTAAACGTATAAGTGCCGTCCACTTCCTTCAATGCGGCATCAATAGCGACCGACTTATTTTCGGGGATGATATTGTTCAAGGTTACTGATGCCTTCTCCGCAGAAGAAGCGGCAATCACGACCGATTTACCGTCAACAAGGATTGTCACTTCACCCATTACCAGATTAACGCTCTTACCCTCGTACGTTTTCGACAGATCTTGCCAGTTACCGGAAGAACTTGAATCGTCATCATCACCACATGCCGTAAAAAAACCCATCGTGCAAATCACGGCAAATACATACAACAAACTCTTTCTCATGACTCTTGTTTTAAATTTAACATAAATAGCTATTAATATTATCACAAATATATCCATTCCAACTTCCACTAACAACAATAATTTAATATCAGATGTTCGATTCCTGTGTTTAGATCAAAAATTCACTACTTTTGTCGTATCAAATACTTAAAAACAATCTATCATGAAGAAAGTGTTTATCTCAATGGCCTGCGTATTAATCGCTCTATCCGGTTGCACGAATGGAGGAAGCAATAAAGAATCCATGGAAGTCGTACTGAATATCAAACGGAAAGTAAAACCCGAATGTGTCTCCGCCTTAAAGGAATCATTCTTGAAATGCAAGGAAAGCACGTTGCTAGAACCGGGATGTATCGACTACGGCATGTACCAGTCCCTCACCGATAGCACCGAATTCTTTATCGCCGAGACTTGGAAAAACGACGGGGAATTACAAAAGCACGGCGAAACCGCCCATCTTAAACAACATCTGAATGAGATCAAAGATATGGGAGATCCTTCCTATAAAGGTAGTTTCCGGAAAATTTATGTCTGCCCGAGTGTAAATGACTAATCATTAAGAATTGAAGATTAAAAATCAAGCTTCACATAAGCGTTTATTTTCAATCTTCAATTCCCTATATTAATTACAAAAGATCTGACGCTAACTCAGATAACTCGCTTCGCTCGCCTTTTATCAAGTTGATATGGGCGAACAAGTCCTGTCCTTTCATCTTGTCGATCATATAGACCAAGCCATTACTTTGGGCGTCTAGATACGGGGAGTCAATCTGTTGGATATCTCCCGTGAAGACCATCTTCGTTCCCTCTCCCGCACGGGTGATAATCGTCTTGATCTCATGCGGCGTGAGGTTCTGGGCCTCATCGATGATACAATAAGTCTCGGACAAGCTACGACCCCGGATAAAGGCCAACGCCTCGATCACCAACTGATTGTTCTTCTGCATATCGTCGATCTTACGGACATCGGGATTACCCGGGGCAAACTGAGTCTTGATCACGTTCAGGTTATCGAATAGAGGTTGCATATAAGGAGCGACCTTTTGCTTCTCGTCACCCGGAAGGAAACCGAGATCCTTATTCGCCAAAGCGACGATCGGACGGGCCAAAAGTATCTGTTTATACGTGCCGGCTTGTTTCAAGGCAGAGGCCAACGCCAACAACGTCTTTCCGGTACCGGCCTTTCCGGTCAACCCCACCAGCTTGATATTCGGATCGTTCAACACCTCGAAAGCGAAACTCTGCTCGGCATTACGGGGCTGGATACCAAAGTTCGTGCCTTTATCCACCTTCTTGATCTTATCCGTAAACGGATTGTAGCGAGCCAATACACTATTACGTACGCTTTTCAAGATAAAGCATTCGTTCGGGTCGAGCTTAGACTTGATATCCAACGAATCTGCGTCCACGCCTTCCGGAGAGCTGTAGATCTTGTCGATCAAATCGGGGTCTATATTCTCATAGGTCTCTTGCGCACGCTCGAAAATATCTACATTCACAACCTTATCCGTGATATAATCCTCAACGGGAATACCCAAAGAACGAGCCTTCATACGAAGGTTCACATCCTTGCTGACCAAGGTTGTCTTGATCTTCGGATTCTTCTCGGCGATCGTCAACGCACAAGACAAAATACGGTGATCTGGCGTTTTATCCGGAAAAGAATGCGCTATTTTCTCCTTGTACTTATCACCGGTCACGATATAGAGTGTACCTTTTCCCGGTCCTAGTGAGGCGCCTTTCAAGAACAGGTCATTACTGGTCAATAAGTCTAGCTCCCGAACAAACTCACGGGCATTATAATTGATCTGCTCACTCCCCTTCTTGAACTTGTCCAACTCTTCTAATACCACGATGGGTAGATAGATATCATTTTCCTGAAAGTTCTCGATGCACTTATAGTCATGTAATATGACATTCGTGTCCAACACAAAATTCTTCTTTGCTCCCATGGCCTTTCGATTTAATGATTATTGCTTCTAATATAAGAACAATTCTGACACGTTGATAGTTCAGGCCTGCTAAAATTAGTTACACACACCAATAATTTCGTCATATTGACCAATTCAAAGAAAATATGTATCTTTACGAGGATTAAAAAACACAGGAGGATAACATCATGTTCACAAATTTCAATTTCCAGCAAATACTTAGCGCCTTTATCGTATTATTCGCTGTTATCGATATAATCGGAGCTATTCCCATCATCATAGACCTAAAGGATAAAGGCAAGGATGTCAATGCGTTGAAGGCAACCCTAATCTCTTTTCTATTGTTATTAGGGTTCTTCTACGCCGGGGATATATTGCTCAGGCTTTTCCATGTGGACATCGAGTCGTTTGCCGTGGCCGGCGCTTTTGTGATCTTCCTCCTATCTTTAGAGATGATTCTCGACATAGAGATTTTCAAGAATCAAGGGCCAATCAAGGAGGCTACGTTGGTGCCGCTGGTATTCCCGTTGCTAGCCGGAGCGGGATCGTTCACCACTTTATTATCGCTCCGTGCGGAATATGCCAGCGTGAATATTATCGTGGCGTTAATACTGAATATGCTATGGGTATATTTCGTGGTTCGTATGACACGGAAGGTGGAAAGGGTTTTAGGAAAAGGCGGTATTTACTTGATCCGTAAATTCTTCGGTATCATTTTATTGGCGATATCCGTAAAATTATTCATGAGCAATATCACCCTGCTAATGGAACAGATAGAAGCGAGTACGAAAGCAATATAGGATTTCCTTTAGAAGAGTATCCAGTTTCATCCTATTGAAACAAAGAGTTCATTAGGATGAAACTACAAGGCATCTATTATTTTCCGAAACGGGATGTGTCTATCGAATCATGTTCCCTCTCCTTGTAACCACCAAACTTCCAGACAAAAGATAATTTCAGACATCTCTCATCATTCAATTTCCTCATCCGGCTCCATTGATTGCCTTGGTTTATCTTGATGGTACGTGGAATGCTGCTGGCGAAAATATCGTCTCCTTTAAGTGTCAAGCTGGCACGGTCATTCAAGAAAGTCCATTTTAATCCAGCGGATATCTCATACATGGAACCCAAGTCGTATATACCTTGGATGGCACCGGGAGTCACGTATTGGCCGTCTATCGTCATTTTTAAATTCGGTTTATCACATAGGTTAAATGTGTTACTCATATGCGCTAATCCTAGATAAGCCTCACGGTTATATGAGATGCCGTGGAAGTTATCATTCTTCTCTTGCATCCTCCAACCTCGCAGTGTGATGCGGCTATTCCAAAAACGACCCACATTAAAAGGAATGATCACCGCCAATCCCGCTTCCAGACTATAATCCATATTCTCGAAACGAAAAACGGTCTTCAGTTCCGTATCGCTTTGATAAGGAAGTTGGGCGAAATAATCCGGCGTGTATTCACAGAACGCTACCAGCATATACTTTTGGCGGAAGATATAGACTATCTGCCCCTCATACGTGCGATAAGGTTTCAACAAGGGATTTCCCGCCACCTCCGAGTAAGAGTTTAGAGGCGTTACTTGCGGGGAGACTTGCCAATAACCGGGATAGGTCTTATCGCTACTTATATCGAATTGTAAAATATGTCGGGGAGAAAACGTATAGCTCAGGGATACGGTGGGAAACAACGCCCCCTCATTCCATAGGTTCATATTTTCCCGGCTAGAGGCGTAGTCAGACTTAAAATACTCCCCTTTCAGCCCGACCGTAGCAGAGAAACGCTCTCCGAAGCTTTTCGATACCTCGGCGAAAATATCAGCGATGTATTCCTTTTGTGTATTATCCTCCAACGCTTCCTCGTCCATCTCATAGCCAGCACCTTGCTCATATAAATACTCCGAATAGTTTTTCGACGAGGCGTAACCTCCATGCACGCCGTAATTCAATCCCCACCCGGAAGCGAAACTATGTGTCTTATTTAGGAATACGGACCAGCGGGATACATCCTGTCTCGTATTATTTATCATATCAGTCCGGGAACCATTCGTATTCGTATCCTGGTAATCAAGTACCGAGGGCGAATGATAACGGGTGAAATCCGCTCCTGCCGATATCCCGGCATGTCCGTCATATTGTAAACGTATATTATGAATAGCGGAGTGCCCGTCATCACGGACCAAGCTCGTACTCTCACTTTTATTTTCCGGCTTCGACAGATCCAGATATGAGGTAAAGGCATCACGGTCCGATAAGACTTTATCTCCCTTCAGATAATATGCCAAAGAGAGTTTATCCTCATTCGCGAACGTATAATCCATTCCCAGACGAACCGTTCCTCTATTTACATGGACAAGGGCCCGATTATGTTGGCTTATTTCCGTCATACCACTATTTAATGTATGGCGGGCCAACATATCCTCCCCCATCACATCCCGTCTCTTATTACCATTCAACAGGAAATCTATGCTAAAGCCCTTATTCGTATAAAGTAAATTCACATGCGCATCTCCCCCCGCATGGCGATATTGGGTGTAATCCACACCCGTTTCACCTTGCCAAGAAGGAGTCTCGGACTCATTCTTACTCAATACGACATTGAGTAACGCCCCCTTGACATTATATTTAGCTGGAGCGTTATACATCACCTCAGCCTTTTCGACCCTTGAGGCCGGCATAGTTTTCAGTAACTGGATTAATTGATCTGCCGACATTGTCGTCAACTGCCCATTCAAGATTATATTCAAACGACTGGCCCCTACCAGCTCCAGATTATCATTCCGCTCGATAAGCCCCGGTAAGTCCTTGATGATCTCAAAAGCGTTCGTGGCAGTCTTATCCTTCATCAGTTGAGGGACATCATACGTCAGCTTGCCTCCCTCCAGTTTCACTTGCGGGCGTTCTCCCTTTACGGTAATCTCGGCTAACTGATAATCTTTCTCCTCCAGCACCACCGTACCTACGTTGGCGGTAGTTATCTCTTTCTCTACCATATTATATAAGATGTGTTGGAAAATAAGTCGATACGACTGGTCTAGCGGATGATTCAATCGAAAATCCCCAAGCGTATCGGTAACCACGGCATCCACATATACAGAGTCGAGGGTCTGTAAAATCACCGCCACTCCATCTACCGGCTGTTCCTTGCCATCCATCACCTTCCCGGAAATACCTTGTGCCATAATCTCACCGAGACTCATCAGCAAGCATAAAATCATGTAGTAAATAGTACGTTTCATATCGGTTTGTTTTTATCATTTTTCGTTCATACAAAAGAAACGTATTCTTAAAAGAAACTATGTTACCACTCACTTACGAAGTCTTACCTTGTCTTATCAGGAATGTTATTTAGTCTTATCGCCATTTATCAAACCCAACAAAGAGGAACAAGGTAATCTGGAAAACACCTTCGGAAAAGTAGTATGAGTGGTATCCTTTATGCTAAATCTCACCTAAGGGAATTGCAGGAAAAAGGTTTCAAGGCCGCCGTACTCTTTGACGCGAAAACGTAAACTGAACATTAAGAGGTTCTAACTGTTGATATATCAATCAAATATTTGAAGATAACCTATTAAAAGTTGAAAATCATGTGTACAAGAGTAGTTTATTCGGGAACAAACGGGATGGTAGCGACTGGTCGCACAAGACTTTAAGCCGGCGCAACCGTTCAAGTTTATGGGTGTAAAGGATCTTATTTAGTCTTGGCTAACTATTTTTTGGGATAATATGTTCCATATTTCCTTTTACAACATTTGAGTTTCAATTAATATTTATATTTGACGTCAAAAATCTTACAATATGGATAAACAGTTCCTCTGCCTTGATTCACCTACGGACTTTATGGTTGGTAAATACATATCCGCCGACGAACTCAAGGAGTTTATAAATATTCCTTGTAAGATAAAAGCTGGGGTCTTTATCCTTTGCATGGAAGGGCAAATACGCTCAACTATCAATATGTCAGAATTGACCACTTCGAAACTCAATGTTGTAACGCTATTGCCCAATAGTCGCATACAAATACATGAGATATCCCCCGACATCTTGATCTATTTCATAGCGTTCTCTTTCGATTTTATGTGTTACGCAAATTTTATCAAGAGCACGATGGGTTATCTACTGATGATTTACAGGTATCCGATTATAAAAATATCCCAAAACAGGGCCAACCTGATCACGAACTTCTACGAGCTTCTCTATCAATATGCCGTATATCCCGATATCTTGAACAATAAAGAGATGATAAAGGCCATTTTCATGATGTGTAGTCAAGGTATCATAGAAATATACAGTAAAATTTACCCATTAGAGAAACAGGAACTTACACGTCCGTTACAAATCTATCAAGAGTTCCTAAATATGGTATTAAGATACTATACAAAAGAGCATAACGTATCGTTTTATGCCGAGAAGTTGGGCCTCACGTTCTCTTATTTCTCGACATCCATCAAAAAAGCGATCGGAGAGACTCCTCAAGAGATCCTCACGCAAACAATAATCATAGACGCTAAGGCTCAGTTGAAAGGGACCAACCGAGAAATCAAGAACATAGCGATGGACCTCGGTTTTAATAATCTATCGTTCTTTAATAAGTTCTTCCGTCGAAATGTAGGCATGACTCCACAAGAATACAGGGGTAAATCGTATACCTATTCTTGTTACCAGAAAACATCCGACTAGCCGAAAGCAAAAACGGAACATATTATCAAAAAGAAGAATTTCAAGGGTACCTTTTATAATTTTTACTTTTGTAGGATAATATAAAAAGACATACGATGGAAGGGCGAGAGACGGATCTAGAATACAACTTATTGATGGGGCTTACGGGAGCTAGCGTTAGCAAACATTTATTGGATGAGCATTTCACACTTTTATGGGCAAATGACTTCTATTACGATATGATAGGTTACCCCAAAGAAGAATATGAAGCTCTTTTCCACAATAAACCCGATTTGTATTTTAAAGGTTATGATGAAGCTTGGAATATATTATCCAAGAATGTTTACGAGACGATAGCTAATAAAGCCAGCGGTTACGAAACCGTTATCCAGATGCCAACGAGAAAAGGAAAAAGATGGACTAAAATCACCTCAACGTTTACCGACCAACTACAAGACGGCATCCCTATCTCCTATACGGTAATGACCGATGTAGAGGACGTAATGCGAAGGCGGATCGAGCAAACGATCACTTATGATAATATCCCCGGCTTCATATCCAAGCATAAAGTACATAAAGACGGCAGTTTTACATTGCTGGAGGCAAATGATAAATATATGGACTTCTCTGGTATCGATAAAAATTCTTTTTTATCTTTCAGTCCTTTCTCCCGTTTAGATGAAACAAGCCGTAATACGATGAACGCACATATCTCCTGTATGCTAAAAGGGGAACCTGTACATTTCGTTATCCAGTCGAAAGACAAAAACGGCAACGGCGCTTGGCTACAGTTGAACGGGGAATGTATCGGCTGGGAAGGTGACGAGCCTATCTATCTTATCGTTTACATCAATATCACCGACATTACCGAACAGAGGGAGTTGCAAAAGAAACTGGAGAAACAGTCAAAGCAACTTAAAGAAGCACTAAAGTCGGCGGAACAAGCCAACCAAGCCAAATCTGATTTTCTCGCCCGCATGAGCCACGATATCCGTACACCCATGAACGCCATCATGGGAATGGCGACTATAGCCAAAGCCCATGTAGATGAACATGAAAGAATACTAGATTGTATGGAAAAAATCAATGGAGCCTCTAAATTATTATTGAGTCTGATTAATGAGGTTCTCGATATGTCCAAGATCGAGAGTGGCAGGTTAATTCTTTCGGAGGATGAGTTCAATGTGGGTGAGCTCTTGCAAGACTTGGTCGTTATGATGCAACCGGAGATCAAAAACAAACAACAAACTTTAAATATACACGTCAAGAACCTGAGGCATGAGAATGTAAAAGGCGATACGCAGCGTATCAAGCAGGTATTGATGAATATCCTCTCGAACGCAATTAAGTATACGCCGGAGAATGGGCGAATCACGATAGAGATCTACGAGAAGGCCCCTCATAATGGCATCGGAAATTATCAATTCGTGTTTGAGGATAACGGAAGAGGTATGAAACCGGAGTTTCTGGATAAGATTTTCGAGCCTTTCGAGCGTGCGAGCGATGATGAGATCAAGAGGATACAAGGCACTGGCCTCGGGATGTCGATCAGCCATAAGATCATTCAGATGATGGGAGGAGATATCAAGGTGGAGAGTGAATATGGCAAAGGTTCCCGCTTCACCATCGACATGCCATTGGTTTGCCGGGATCAGAAGCCCGATGATAAGATAGAGGTAGAAGGTTTAGAGGTTCTTGTGGTAGATGATGATAAGATCGCTTGTCTAAACACGTCTAGCTGTTTGCGAGAGATCGGGATAAACAGTGAATGCGTATATTCAGGTAGCGAAGCTATAGAAAAAGTACGACAGCATCATTTAGCGGAGAAAGAGTATTTCGCCGTGATCATTGACTTGAAGATGCCTCAAATGAACGGCATTGAAACAACCCGGCAAATCAGACGTTTCGTGGGAGCGGACGTACCGATCATCATTCTCTCCGCATACGATCTTGAGGAATATGAGGCAGAGGCTAAGGAGGTTAAGGCCAATGGATTCATCACCAAGCCTCTCTATAAGTCCAAGCTACTCCAAGTATTGAGATCTTTCCTTGACGAAGGAGACCAGCCGGAACCGATCCGCCCATTCAAGTTATCAAACGTCGATTATTCCGGCAAGCGCATCTTGCTGGTGGAGGATAACGAGTTAAATCGTGAGATCGCCGTAGAGATCATCGGCAGCACCGGTATCACTATCGATACGGCGATAAATGGGCTCGACGCCGTACATAAAGTCTCCCAATCGGAAGAAGGATTTTACCAGATAATACTGATGGATATCCAGATGCCTATCATGGACGGTTATGAGGCGACCCGGCAGATTCGTTCCCTCCAACGAAGGGATATCGCACATATGCCAATTATAGCCATGACCGCCAACGCTTTTTCCGAAGACGTGACAAACGCTATCAAAGCGGGCATGAATTATCATTTGGCTAAACCGATTGATATTGGGGCGTTGATGGGCATCCTTAGTAAATATTTACAAGCGCCCGCATAAAGTTTATCTTGCGTATTAAAAGTTCATGTAATAAAATTGTCTATTTTTAGCGATCAATTCGATTATAAGCATAAAGAGACTTCATGAACATCAGACTTCGTTTTAAGTTAATCGCTTTGTTGATCGTCCTATCGCTGGCCGGGCTTTTGGTTTTCCAAGGATACTGGCTGAAAGGTTTATATGATACATTATATAAACAGATGGAGATCAATATAGAGGAAGCGATGAAGATCGCCGACTATAAGGAGTTGTTCCTGCGCATCCGATCTATCAAAAAAGAACAGGGAGCGCTGGGACCTCAAACCCAAGATGTGTACTTCAGCTCAGAGCTAGATCCGTCTAATAAGCAGAAGATGGACGCAAAAGCTTCGATCCATCCGCAGAAAGAAGATCCTGACCTTAACCGGGAAGATATCTTCAAGACGGCAAATCCCGACTCACACATGAAATTACATATCGATTACGGGGATGAGGAGGACTTTAGCTCGATAGACTCTACCCTAACGGATTACCTATATGTAATCGGCGAGGTGGAGGACATGGTGCAGCAAGCGATGCACGCGAATATAGATTCTATAAAACCAATTGATTTCAAGACCTACAACAAATTATTAACCTCGGAGCTGGAGGCAAGAAACATCGTAACGGAACATGAGCTGGTAACGATTTATAAACCAAACAACGGGGACGAGAAGGGTTGGATGCATCTGGACAAGCCGGAACGATTCACTACGTGGAAAAACCCCGTGCATTTCGATTACCCGCTCCATAACGAGAGCACGTTACAATATCGCCTGTTCCTTAAATCGCCGGCTAGCGTGATACTCACCCAGATGAAAGGCATCCTGATCTCCTCCTTCCTATTACTTTTGCTGATCATTTGCGCTTTCATATACTTACTCCGCACCATCTTAAAGCAAAAGACCGTGGAAGAATTGAAGACCGATTTCACCAACAATATGACGCATGAGCTGAAAACCCCGATCAGCGTCAGCTATGCCGCCGTAGACGCATTATTGAACTTTAGCGATCCCGTCAACGAGAAACAGAAGAAATACCTGACGATCGTTAAAGACCAACTTATCCATCTTACCGGATTGGTGGAACAAATCTTGACACTCGCCGTAGAGAACCGCAGTACCTTCCGCTTGCGCCCCGAAACCATCTCATTAAACGAGTTGGTGAACTCCCTCATCGAGCAATACAAACTGAAAGCGAGCAAACCCGTGGAGTTTACTTACTCCATCCCCGAGGATATAGAATTGGTGGCCGATCGTACCCACCTATATAATATGTTGAGCAACCTTATCGATAACGCAATCAAATACGCCGACAAGGAACCTTGCCGCATCGAAGCGACAGCCCGGCAAGACGATCACGAAACGACAATCTCCATAACCGATAACGGCCCGGGTATCAGCGAAGCCAACCAGCGGCAGATATTCGACAAGTTCTTCCGGGTTCCCAGCGGGAATATCCACAACGTGAAAGGTTATGGCCTAGGATTATATTACGTAAAAGACATGATGGGTAAACATGGAGGAACAGCCCGTGTGGAAAGCGTCCCCGGCAAAGGCTCCACCTTTACCCTGCATTTTAAATAATAATCCGAAAATAAAGTATCAAATATGGAAAAGATAAAAGTACTACTAGTAGAAGACGAGCCTACATTGGCCATGATCATCAAGGATACGCTGGATGGGAACGAGTTCGATATCACCCTAGCGGCGAATGGCGAGGAGGGCCTCTCCCGTTATGCGGAGATCAACCCGGACATTATCGTAGCGGATATCATGATGCCTAAGATGGATGGTTTCACGATGGTCAAGTTGATCCGTAAGACGGATACGCATACCCCTGTCCTATTCCTATCGGCCCGTTCCGCGGCCAACGACGTGGTAGAGGGCTTCGAGACAGGCGGCAACGATTACCTGAAAAAGCCTTTCGGCATGGCGGAATTGATCGTGCGCATCAAGGCGTTACGGCATAAGGTGTCCGTCCAAAGACCGGAAGCCACCTCTTTCCGTATCGGGCTTTATACGTTCGATTCCATCACGCAGACATTGGTCTACCGGGGAGAGAAACAACTCCTCAGCAACCGGGAATCCGAGATATTGAAGCGCCTTTGCGACAATAAGGACCAAGTATTACCGATGAAAGAGATCTTGATAGACCTTTGGGGGGATGATTCTTTCTTCAACGCACGCAGCCTGCATGTCTTTATCACCAAGCTACGTCATAAGTTATCGAAAGACGAGTCTATCAAGATTTTGAATATCCGGGGAATCGGATATAAACTGATCATTGATTGAATTGCTTCAATGCCTGTGCCATCTGGTCCGGGCATGAAGTTCCCCTTCCATGACAATCGATGCCAGACAAACGGCCGATAGCGTCTTCGATGCGCATACCTTTCAATAAGGCGCACATGCCTTGCCCGTTACCGTGGCAACCTCCTACAATCTGCACATTCTCGATCACGTCCTCCTTCGCGTCGATCACCATCAACTTAGAACAAACACCTCCTTGAGGCGTATAGGTTATACGTCGTGTTTCCATTTTCTTTTTCTCTCCTTTTTATAAACGAGTCGCAAAGGTATAAATAAATTTAACTACATTTGTAGCATCTAATTTACAAAAACATGACATACGAGGAAACGCTACACTATCTATATACCAGCATCCCGGTCTTCCAACACAGCGGAGCTTCCGCTTACAAACCCGGTCTTGGTACAAGTATCGCCCTAGATGATTATCTGGGAAATCCGCATAAAGCCTATAAGACCATCCATGTAGCCGGGACAAACGGCAAAGGCTCGGTCAGCCATCTATTGGCGGCCATTCTCCGGCAATCCGGTTTCAAGGTCGGGCTTTATACCTCTCCCCACTTAGTGGACTTCCGGGAACGCATCCGGGTGAACGGGAAAAAGATCTCCCAAGATTACGTGGTCGATTTCGTCGAGCGTCATCGTTCTTTCTTCGAGCCTCTCCATCCTTCTTTCTTCGAGCTGACGTCCAGTATGGCTTTTGAGTATTTCCGCGACCAGCAGGTAGATTACGCGGTTATCGAGGTCGGGCTTGGCGGTCGTTTGGACAGTACGAACATTATCACTCCGATCTTGAGTATCATCACGAATATCAGTCTGGATCATACGCAATTCTTGGGAGATACGGAGGAGAAGATAGCGGCGGAGAAAGCCGGCATTATCAAAAAAGGCGTACCCGTCCTTCTGGGGGAGGCAGAGAAACGCTCCGTTTTCGACCTCTTCCAGAACGAGGCGAGAAAGGCAGGAGCACCTTTCCACTACGCCTTGAGCATGGGAATGCTGGAGGGGACCGGAGGGTTGTCGATGGTACACTGGAAGTTCCCCTCCGTAGAATACGGCGAGGTGATCGGCGAGCTTGCCGGAGAGGTACAACAAGCCAACGCCATCACGGTGTTCTCCGCCCTGCACCTGCTCCGCGAGAAGTGCGGCGTTGACATCCTGCCCGAGGCCGTCCATGAAGGGTTCGGGCACGTGACCCAACTGACGGGTTTGATGGGCCGCTGGCAAACCTTGCGGACAAAACCGACCGTCATTTGCGACACCGGGCACAACGTGGGTGGATGGAAACACATAGCGGAACACCTGAATGCCATGAGAAGCCGTTTCCGCGAAATTTATATGATCGTCGGTATGGTGAACGACAAGGATATCGACGGCGTATTATCCTTGATGCCACCAGATGCTTCTTATTTCTTCACGCAAGCCTCCGTGGAGAGAGCGATGCCCGTAAAGGATTTCGCCATGAAAGCCATGCGGAAGGGACTGCCCGGAGTCCTTTGCGAAACGGTGGAAGAGGCGGTCGAGAAAGCGTTAAAAAGTGCCGACAAGGATGACTTGATCTTTATCGGCGGAAGCACCTTTATCGTAGCGGACGCTCTCCCCTTGTTCATGAAAGAAGACGAATACAAATAATATAACTCTATAAAACAAATATCATGATAGAAAAAATTCATCAGAAACTAAGTGACTCGAAAGTCGCACGCTGGAGTGTACTCGCTTTGGCGGCATTCACGATGCTTTGCGGATACTTCCTTACGGATGTAATGGCTCCGCTTAAACCGATGTTGGAAGAACAGCTAAGCTGGACGAGTACGGAATATGGTTGGTTCACCAGCGCTTACGGTTGGTTCAACGTATTTCTTTTCATGTTGATTATTGGTGGTATCGTTCTGGATAAGATGGGTGTCCGTTTCACGGGTGTCGCTTCCTGTATCTTGATGATTATCGGTTGTTCCATTAAATATTACGCCATCTCGGACGCGTTTACGATGGAAGGAGAGCTTTTCGGATGGAAAGCGCAAGTGATGGTGGCCGCCCTCGGATACGCGATCTTCGGTGTCGGCGTGGAGACCGC
>OHGJ01000542.1_pt1 | contig 14630 bp, 10 predicted proteins | sample 1567751 | NCBI WGS metagenome assembly OHGJ01 (sample SAMEA3879526, study PRJEB24766) | human gut metagenome | biome: human-associated habitat; feature: feces | place: USA | collected 1985/1987 | reverse complement strand
TACAAAAGTAATATCACATTTTTAGAATGAAAGGGGGAGTTTATCGAATGCTTACGATGGGCTTATCTGTTTGCTGTTTCTTCATAGCCTGATAGTTTGAGGATGGATATTATTTCATGTGCCAGTTCGGGGATTCCGCTGCCCGCAACCATCCGCTTGTCGGGAGCGAACAGCGTGGAGCGGAACACCGTCCGGTTTTCCGCATCCAGTTCCTTGCGGAAGCGTTTCGTGTCCGGTATCTGGGTAGTGAGCATCGGCAGCCCCATTCCGGCGATTACTTTTTCATACCGTCCGTACAGTTCGCTCTTTTCCCGTTTATCGACCAGATTCCAGAAGAGGTAAAGCCCTTTCAGTCGGCTTGTTTCCTTTCCTAACATCATCCGCTGCAACACGTCCAAGAAAGCGAGCGTGCTTTCCAGTACCGTTTGGTCGGCACTCACCGGAGCGAAGATGTAATCCATTTGCGCAATGGTGCGCAATATGCCCGACGAGTTCACCGTACCGGGCAGGTCGAAGAACAGCAGGTCATAGTTTCCACTGCCCGCCAGTTCCGCCGCCATGTCCGGCGCACGTTCCACCCGGCACTTCTGTACCGGATAGGCGGCACGTCCCAGCTCACGCATCTGCTCGTATGCCATCCGTTTCAGGTACTCGTTTTCCAGTACCGCCCGGCTGTCCCGTTCCCGCATCTCATACAGGCTGTGTTGCGGAAAGTCGCAGTCGATCACCGCCAGCGGACACCCGCAGTTGTAGTGCAGGTAACTCGCCACCAGCACCGTGATAGCCGTTTTCCCGCTACCGCCCTTTTGTGTGGCGAAAGCCACGTTCAAAGTCTGTTTATCCATATCGTCAATCAATTAGTTATTCATTCGGTTGCCTAAGCAATCGGTTATCTGTTCATTCAATCAATCGGTCATTCAATCGGTCAGCCGTGCAGCCAGCCATTTATTCATTCGTCTAACCATCCGACCGTTCATCCGGCTGTTTAGCCGTTTAACCGTTTAGCTGTTTAGCCATTCATCCGGCTAACCGTTTAGCCGTTCGTCCATCCGTTCGTCCGGCAAAATCATCATCCGTCCGGCTGTTCATCCAGTCAATCATCCACTCGTTTGGGCATCCGTTTTCCCATCCGGTTGAACAGCCGTTTTACCGCTTCCACGGCGCAAAGGAATATCAAAATATCGGTAGATTATCCGTCTGATTATCAGCGTGTCGCACCTTGTCTTTCCACCCGTAGGTTTGTCGCATCCGGGCATAATGACCGGACGGAAAAAGGGCTGTTACTTTGCAGCGTTGAACCAAAATTCAGAGAAGATGAACAAGAACAGTAACCGCCCGAAGGACTGCCCCGGCAGTCACCAACAGACAAGGGCATCTCCAATCTGTCCGGTAGGACGGATTTTAATTTCAATCGAAATTAGCAAGTTGTGTGCTGCGGCACTCGCTTCGCTTTCCGTGCCACACCACCACCTTGCCCCGCTGGTGCAAAATCCGCCGGAGTTGGATTTTCCTTATGCGGGGAGAGCCGTAAGCATACGGCAGTTTTCAACCCATGTTTCACTTAAAATTTGATAGGACTATGGATAGTCAGAAGAAGTATTCCAACAACCACGGGCGAAAGCCCAAGACCGACAAGATGCGCCACCGCTACGTGTTCCGTCTAAGTGACGGGGACAACGCCCGTTTCCTTGCCCTTTTCGATGAATCCGGCAAGGCAACCCGTGCCGAATTTATCGTTTCCGCACTCTTCGGCAGGGAGATAAAGGTCGTCAAACTGGATAAGGGCACGCAGGATTTCTACATGCGCCTGACCTCTTTTCATTCCCAGTTCCGCAGCATCGGCGTGAACTACAACCAATGCGTGCGTGCGCTCAAATCCAATTTCTCGGAGAAGAAGGCACTCGCTTTCCTCTACAAATTGGAACAGCACACCCTCGAACTGGTGGAACTTAGCAAACAGATTTCCGCACTGGCGGAAGAGTTTCAAACCAGATACCCCGTCAGATGATAGCCAAGATTTCACACGGCGGCAGCCTGTACGGGGTGCTTGCCTACAACCAAATCAAGGTGGACGAACTTCATGCGGACGTGCTTTTCGGCAACCGGATTATCGAACCGCCGGGCGACAATCCTTATACGATAGAGCATATTTCCCGTTCGTTCGTGGACTACCTGACCGCCAACCGCAAGACCGAGAAACCCATCCTGCACATCTCGCTCAATCCCGATCCGAAAGATTGCGTGACCGAGGAACAGTTCATAAAATTGGCGGAGCAGTATATGCAGCGCATGGGCTTCGGCGACCAGCCCTATATCGTTTACCGCCACAACGACATCGGGCGGGAACACCTGCATATCGTTTCCGTCCGTGTGGACGAAACCGGGCGGGCGATTTCCGACAGCTACGAACACGAGCGTTCGATGAAGGTCTGCCGGGAATTGGAACAGCAGTTCGACCTTACCCCGGCTACCAAAAAGGAGTGGAAGGAAGGGTTGCCCTTGTCGCCCGTCGATTACGAGGGCGGCAACCTCAAAGGGCAGTTGGCGGGAGTGATCCGACCGATAGCCCGTGAGTGGCGTTTCGGGACATTGGGCGAATACCGTGCGGTACTTTCACTTTACGGCATAACGGTGGATGAAGTCAAAGGGGAATATGGCGGACGGGAGTATCACGGCTTGTCCTATTCGGCGACGGACAAGGACGGCAACAAGGTCGGCAAACCCTTCAAGTCTTCCGTCTTTGGTAAAGAAGTGGGCATTGCCGCACTGGAAAAGCGTATGCTCTCTTCCGCCGCATGGATGAAGAGCCACAAGGACATTGCCACCGATACCGCCGCCCGCATAGCATCCGCCATGCAGACCGCAGGGCATGACCGGGCGCAGTTCGAGCGGGAACTCATGCGGCAGGGTATCGGCGTGGTATTCCGTCAGAATGAAGCCGGGCGCATCTATGGGGCGACCTTCATCAACCATGCCGACAAGACCGTTTTCAACGGTTCCCGTCTGGGTAAGGAGTTTTCCGCCAATGTATTCAACGACCTTTTCGCCGGACAGGACGGTATTCACCCGCCGCAGCAATCCGCCGGAGTGGAACGTCCCGCACAGCAGCAAGGGCATACAGGCGCATCCGAATGGAACGGGCATGATACCGAATACCAGCCCGACCACAAGGACAACACCGCCCAAAACGTGGCGGACGCTTTCAGCCTGTTTGCACCCGTACAGGGCGGCGCATCCGGCGACCAGCCCGCACCGCAGCAGCGGAAAAAGAAGAAAAGGCGCAGGTACGGCAGGCAGCAGTAACCTTCCACAGTATTTACAATTTTAAAAGTATATCAATATGCAAAACGAAGATGATTTGCGTGGACTTGCCAAAGTAATGGAGTTCATGCGTGCTATCAGCATTTTATTTGTAGTAATCAATATTTATTGGTTCTGTTTCCAATCTATTCAGGAGTGGGGCATCAATATCGGCGTGGTCGATAGAATCCTGCTCGGTTTCCAGCGCACCGCCGGGCTGTTTTCCAGTATCTTTTGGACGAAGCTCTTTGCCGTGCTGTTCCTCGCCCTTTCCTGTTTGGGGACAAAGGGCGTGAAGGAGCAGAAAATCACTTGGCGCAAGATAATCCTTTGCGGCGTGACGGGCTTGTTATTGTTCTTTTTCAACTGGTGGCTCTTGGCACTCCCTTTGCCCTTGTCGGCAAACACGGTGTTCTACATCGCCACCCTCACAGCCGGATATATCTTTCTACTCATGGCAGGACTATGGATGTCCCGCCTGCTCAAAACCAACCTACTCGAAGATATGTTCAATCTGGAGAACGAATCCTTTATGCAGGAAACTGAATTGAAGGAGAACGAGTATTCCGTCAATCTCCGCACCCGCTTCTGGTTCAGGGGAAAGACGTATGACGGATGGATTAACCTTGTTAATATTTTTCGTGCGACAATGGTATTGGGAACTCCGGGCAGCGGAAAATCCTATGCGATTATCAATCAATACATTAAACAGGTTATCGAAAAAGGATTTTCCGTCTTTTTGTATGATTTCAAATATCCCGACCTCTCCGAGATTGCTTACAACCATCTGATTAACAATCTGGACGGGTACAAGGTCAAACCGAAATTCTACGTGATAAATTTCGATGATCCGGCGGGTAGCCACCGTTGTAACCCCATTCACCCGGACTTTATGACGGACATATCCGATGCTTACGAAAGTGCTTACACGATTATGCTCAACCTCAATCGGACTTGGATCAGCAAGCAGGGCGACTTCTTTGTTGAATCACCTATTATTCTGTTAGCCAGTATCATATGGTATTTGAAAATCTACAAGAACGGCAAGTATTGCACCTTCCCCCATGCGATAGAATTTCTGAACCGGAAGTACGCCGATATTTTCCCCATCCTGACAAGTTACCCCGAACTGGAGAACTATCTTTCCCCGTTCATGGACGCTTGGGAAAGTTCGGCGGTGGAGCAGTTGCAGGGGCAGATAGCCAGTGCCAAGATACCGCTTTCCCGCATGATTTCCCCGGCGCTCTACTGGGTGATGACGGCGGACGATTTCACCCTCGACATCAACAATCCCGAAGAGCCTAAAGTGCTCGTAGTCGGTAACAATCCCGACAGGCAGGGCATTTACGGGGCGGCGTTGGGACTGTACAACTCCCGCATCGTGAAGCTCATCAACAAGAAGAAACGGCTCAAATCCGCCGTGATTATCGACGAGCTGCCCACCATCTACATGCGTGGGCTGGATAACCTGATTGCCACCGCCCGAAGTAACAAGGTAGCCGTCATGCTCGGCTTTCAGGATTTCAGCCAGTTAAAAAGGGATTACGGCGACAAGGAGAGTGCCGTTATCTGCAATACAGTTGGCAATGTCTTTGCTGGTCAGGTAGTTGCCGAAACTGCCAAAACGTTAAGTGAACGCTTCGGCAAGGTCTTGCAGAAACGGCAGAATATGACCATCAACCGCAACGAGACTTCCGTTTCCATCAATACCCAGATGGATAGCCTTATTCCGGCTTCCAAAATCAGCAACTTAACGCAGGGTATGTTTGTCGGTGCAGTCGCCGATAACTTCGACGAGCGCATCGAGCAGAAGATTTTCCATGCCGAGATTGTCGTGGATAACGAGCAGGTCAAACGGGAAACCGCCCGTTACGTGAAGATACCGCAGATTATCGACTTCACCGACAAGGACGGCAACGACACCATGCAGCAACAGATTGATGCGAACTACTACCGCATCAAGAACGAGGTCAAGCAGATTGTCGCCGACGAAATCGAGCGTATCAAGGCTGATCCCGAACTCTCGCACTTGATTAAGAACGTATGATAAATGAAAAACGGATATTCCGGCCAGACACATGGCTGGCGGAATATCCGTTTCTATAATCTTGCAAATTTATATTTATCAACTATTTCTCACCGCACAATGGCAACAACGCATTAGCCTGCAAGCATCCCAATTCACTACTTCTATGCCAGTCCTCACAAGCCCCGTTCTTATCGCCCGACTGGTTACGTGCCAGCCCACGACCATAGTACAACTTTCCGTCACTCGGAAAAGCCTTTATTCCTTCGCCGTATGCTTCCGCAGCTTCCTTAAACCGTTTCAGGTCATACAGCGCACGCCCCAGATTATTATACAAATCCGCATCGGGAGAGCAGTTTTTTATCGCCAACCGATAAGTAGCGATTTCTCCCTCGTAATCTCCCATTTTATATTTTAGTACACCAAGATTGATATAGCTACCAATATGATCTGGTTTGATTTTAAGTGTTTTGTTATAATCTGCAAGTGCACCTTCGAAATCTCCCATATCTGATTTTAAATTGCCTCGATTGTAATATGCAATAGCATAATTGGGATTAATTTCAATTGCTTTGTCATAATCTGCAATTGCCCCAATATTATTATCTAAATCGGCTTTAGCCTTTCCTCTGTTGGTATATGCAAGAGGATAATTAGGATTAATTTCAATTGCTTTATCATAATCCGCAATCGCTCCAGTGTTGTTATTTAGTGTGGCTTTTGCCACTCCTCTGTTGGTATATGCAATAGCATAATTAGGATTAATTTCAATCGCCTTATCATAATCTATAATTGCCTCTATATTATTACCTAAATCAGCTTTAGCCTTTCCTCTATTGGAATAAGCAAGAGCAAAATCAGGCTTAATTTCAATCGCCTTATTATAATCTGTAATCGCTCCAGTATGATCTCCTAATGCCGCTTTTACAGTTCCTCGATTAGAATACGCAAAGGCATAATCCGGATTAATCTCAATTGCTTTGTTGTAATCTGTAATCGCATCCTCATTTTTTCCCAAATCTGCATTTTGATTTCCCCGTTTATAATAGGCAACAGCGTAATTTGAATCAATCTCAATAACTTTGTTATATTCCGCAATTGCCCCTAATTTATCGCCATTCTCGGATTTTACACGTCCGCTTTCCATATAAGTATGTACTAATGAATCCACCGAATAGGGCATAACAGTATCATTTTGCAAAGAATCTGTTCCTTGTTTTACCTGCTTATTTCCATTCGCTTGTCCGTAACTTGGCAGACATACAGCCAGTAATATGTAAACTATCCACTTATCCATACGATTATTTGTTACTCAACTGCCAAACTTGTTTATTTTCTCGAAGTAATTTCTGTGCCCCCTCATGTTCTTGCCGTGCAGCAAGCCGAAGCCACCGGAAAGCCTCTTCATCGTTTTGCTCGACACCTTTACCGTCTTTATAACAACACCCCATCAAATATTGGGCATCATCATTTCCTTGTTCAGCCGCTTTGCGAAGCCATTTAACGGCTTCTGTATAATCAACATCAAGACCACACAAACCCTTATAATAACATACCCCCAAATTTCTTTGCCCCATATCATATCCACCCTCTGCTGCAAGACGATACCACTTGATAGCCAACGAATCATTTTGTTCAACGCCATCACCCAGTGCATAGCACCTTCCTATATGATTCTGTGCCTTTCCTTCCCCATGTTCTGCATCATACAAATACGATTCGAACTGTGTGGCAAATTCAGGTTTCTTCGGTTTTTTCGCCTCTTCCGCTTCCCGTTCACGCATCCTTTGTTCATATTGGGCTTGACTGTTATAATACAGTCCGGCATGGTTGCCTGAAATCATATAACCGTTCTCCTCATTTCCCCGTGCTGCATTCAGGTGCATCAACATCAAAGGGAATACAGGCATACACATAAGAACTACAAAAAAGAAGGTATGTAGATGATTGTATGTAAAAATAGCGAGCAAGACAATATGCAGCAGAGCCATGCCCATAAGTGTGAAGACATATAACAAGTCACCTAACCCGCTACCGAAATGAACATTCAAACCTTCAACACCATCGCAAATTACTATCGTAAAAAATAGTTCATAAGCCCACATCAGTAAATTTAGAACTATCCACAACCGTTGTTTCCAACCAAGTTTCAGATTATTATTAGTAGTTGTATTCGTGAATAAATTAAGTATGATAACCAGAAGGCAAATAAAACAGACTGGTGATAGTAAGGCAACTAATCCCATGATAAAAAGAATTTAGTGATTGAAAATATTATTAATTTCACATATTACTATCAGGTGACAACCAACCTTTTTCTTCTAAAATAGAACGGTCACAGTCAGAAGTGCCCGGATTATCGGAAAAATCAATTTCTGTATGATCCTTATAATAATCTACTGTAGGAAGAGCTTTGAAAATAAAGTTAAGTTCTTTAGCTGATAAATTATTTCCATCAATCCGTAGTTTTTTCAACTTCTTATTTTTACTCAAATCAAGTTTGGTTAATTTACATCGGCATATTAATTCCTTTAGTTCTGTATTGTTGGTAAGATCAATTTCTTTTAATAACCCGCCACAACTAAGAAATTCCAAATTCTTATTTGCGCTTACATCCAGTGATAAATTATCATTATCAAAGCAAACCAGTTCTTCAAGCAGCAGATTATGGCTTACATCTATGTTTATCAATTTGTTTTTAGTACAAAACAATACCTGAAGATTTTTATTCCGACTTACATCAAGGGATTTCAACTGATTTTCTGAACAGTCCAGTTCTTCCAAACCGTGATTGCGTGTCACATCGAGTTCAGATAACCGGCATTCACGGCACAACACATGACGCAAAGATTTATTTTTGCTAATATCAAGTTGTAACACATCCTCGGCAAACACAACAAGCGTTTTCTTTCTCCCTTGCTTCCGAAGATAATTCCTATAAGACAAGTTGTTAGTGGCTGATGCGAATAGTAAATTCCCAACTGCACCGATAATAGTTACCGTTCGTTCTTCGTCCGTTGAAAATTCGTATTTTATAGAGTCTCCGGCGGCAAATCCTTTCCCTATAATTTCTTCTGTTCGGCTCCCGTCTGAAACAATAAATTCAAATCCCGGTGTAGCCATAAGATAAAGAGAACTTTTTATTTTGAATGTGATGGTGTCTGCAACTGTATTAGCGGTCTTGTCTTTATCGCTCAACTGGTTACAAGCCTGTTCAAGACCATAATATAAATCATGATCTTTTGGATAAGCGGATATTCCTTCGTCATATACTTTTAATGCTTCCTCGTACTGTTTCTGTTCATACAATGCACGTCCAAGTCTGTCGTATAATGCCGCATTGGGAGTACCATATATGAAAGACTGACGATAATCGGCTATCTCGCCTTTATAATCGCCCATTTCATGTTTAACCGCAGCACGCACGAGGTAAAAAATTGCATTAGGACGAATTTCAATCGCCTTTGAATAATCGGAAAGTGCGCCTTCGTAATCACCTGTAACATATTTAATAGTTCCCCGATTAAGGTATGCGAGAGTATGTGCAGGATCAATCGTAAGGGCTTTGTCAAAATCTGCAACAGCTCCTTCCATCTCACCTAATCTACTCTTAGCTGCTCCACGATAACAATAAACAAAAGCATCATCAGGATCAAGACTAATAACCTTGTCATAATCCACAATCGCCCCTTTATAATCACCAGACTCTCCTTTGGAAATTCCCCGGTTGGTATAGGCAGCCATATAATTGGGATTAAATTCAATGGCTTTACTATAATCTTCAATCGCTCCCTTATAATCTTCGGAATAAAAATTTTCAGTTCCTTTTTTATAATAGGCAGCGGCAGAGTCAGAAACAGTCTCGGAAGAATAAACTATATGCGGTTTTATTAACAGAGTCCATACAATACTGTCGGTAACTCCATCTTTAGAAGTACTGTTCTGTTTACTTCTGTTTGTCTGTCCGTAACTCATAAAAGAGAATACGAAGAGCAATATGACAATGGCTAACTTTTCCATACGCTTATTATTTTATAGTACTAAATATCAAATTTTACTGCATCTTATCTATCATTCAATTCTAAAAGATACAGGCAACTTTACTTTGCATCGTACCGTTCTTTCAGCCGTATCAAACTCCAATTTTGTTCTGGTAGGTTTCCAACGCTTCGGCAAGTTCTTTATACACTCAATAGCAGCTTCATCTATTTCATCGTTTACACTATTCTGGATTCTAAAGTCCGACATTGTACCGTCTTTCTCCACAACGAAAGAAACCATGATTCGACCTTGTACCCCCATCTGTCGGGCTGTTGGTGGATAACGTTTTTGTACTTCTTTTTTCAGAAATTGCTCGATGGCTTCCTCACCACCCGGATATTGAGGATATTCCGGGCTGTACGTCGGAAATTCATAAACAGCATTCTCGTCATAAGGCGAAACAATAGGAAATCCCTTACCTACAACTTTGAATAGGATTGAATCATTATTGCACCATTTCGACCAGCCATAAAATGGCGATGTCAGTTTATCCGTATTTGACCTTATGTAATCCAGCCTTATCCAATCATCCTTTATCTCTCCGGCTATGCAGATATATCCATTCTCATAATCACAGCTATAAGTTAGATTACCGTCCGGCTTGTCGTACAACATGAAAGGATACAAACTAATAAGTTCATTTCCTACCAAGCTATCCGCACAAAATACCGGATCATTGGAGTTTGCCACTTCTCCATCGGAAGAAGTCCCTCGTTTGGCACTGGAACAAGTCGCCATAGCTATACATATTAATAGGGTTATTACTGTTTTCATTCCTCAATATTTCAAGTTGAACAATCCCGTTTCCATTCTTCGCCAAAGATACCCCGCCGCCCCTCAATTCCCTTTTCGTTTCCCGTCCGTTCTTTTTCGATAATCGTCCGCAAAAGGATATTTAACGGCTTCATTTGTCCTTTTGCCCAAATATAAAACAAAATCTCGAAAAAATACAGTGATTACTGTATTTTATTTCCCTGATGCCTGATAAAAGACTTCCCCCTTTGTCTTATATCACTTTGCACCCCGAATTTCCCCCGTTCTCCCGCCATCCGCCACGACAAACCTGCGAACCGGACGACAAGTAGCGACACCCCACCGTAAACTTGCTAATTATCAACACATTCCCCTATATATTTACGTCCGGTTTCCACTGAAACCGTTAGTATTCACCATTAAAAATTTAAGTTTATGGACGAAAGACCGGACAACAGCGAACAACTGATGGATATTCTTCTTGTCATGGATCAGGAGAAAAAGACCATCCAAGCCGTCAGCGGAGTAAAGGACGGAGAGTTACAAACCAAGAACCCGTTAGAGGACAACAACGACCTGCTACGGGTAGATCGCCACGGCGATATGTTCTCCAACTTCTTTTCCAATCTTTGGAACCAGTTGAAAGATCCCACCCGTTTCCATTTCTTCCGTGTGCCGGAAGAAGATGTGCAACGGGTAGCGGCAGATTTCCAGCAGACCGTGCAGACCCCCACGCCCGAAGGACAGGCACGCATGGCACAGTACGAGGTACAACATCCCGCACAGGCACAACAACAGGGCGAGCAACAGGCGCAGCCTGCCGCCGGGCAGCAACAACAGCAGCCGACAGAAGCACCGCAGCAAGAGCAGGCGCAGCAACAGCCGCAGTACAAGTACGATGTGGAAAAGATAGATTGGAACTCGCTCGCCAATCTCGGCATCAAACGTGAACAGATCGAACAGAACGGTATGCTCGACCAGATGCTACGGGGCTTCCAGACCGACAAGACCGTCCGGGTATATTTCAATCTCGATTCGATCTCCCATGCCAACGACAGCCAGCTTTCCTTGCGTGAAGCCCCCGACGGTAGGGTAGTCGTTTGCAGCCACGGTATTCTCGATCCGTCAAAGTTGCAGCAACAATTCTTCGGGCATACCTTCACGAAGGAAGATAGCGACGCTATCAAGACCGCCGGGAACATGGGGCGCATTGTCGAACTCACCAACCGGGCGGGCGAGAAAGTCCCGTCCCTCGTCAGCCGTAACCAGAAAACGAATGAACTCGCATCCTTCCCGGCTGACAAGGTGCGCATCCCGGCGGAAAAGAACGGGCATACCTTCACCCCTGACGAGGTGGCACGGCTGAAAAAGGGCGAAGCCGTGGTATGTAAATTCCAGACCAAAGCCAAAGAAGGGCAGAAGCCCAAAACCTACGAAGCCCCCGTCCAGTTCAACGCCGCCAAGATGCAACTTGAATTGTTGTTCAACGACCGGGCTAAACTGGCGATGGACGCACACAAGGAGTTGCAGAAACAGACCGCCAACCAAGAAGTCCCCAAAACTTTCCGCAAACAGGAACTCACCGAAAAGTCGCAAACGGAACTTGCGGGCGGCGGCACGGTCAAAGTTTCCGGTTTGAAAGACAAGAACGGCAAACCCTATCAGGGGTACATCACATGGCAGCCCGGACAGAAATACCCCGCCTTCATGTTCCCCAAGGATTACAAGACCGCACTCGAAGAGGGACGTGTCAAACCCGCCGTCGAGAACGAGGTGCAGGTAGCCGTCAATTCCGAGGGCAAGACCAACGAAGCCACCAAGAGCCTGAAAGAAGCCTTGCAGTCCGCGCAAACCCGTCCCACCGGAGAGCAGAAGGAGCAGCAAGACCGCAAGCAGGAACAGAAAGAGGGCAAGAAAGAAGATAAGAAACAGGAACAGCAACAGGACAAGCCCAAACCCCGGCAGCGCAAAAGTCCCCGCCTCTGATACCCGTCTTATCTGGTAAGATGATCACAAGTAACTATCCGAGGTGTCCCGTCCCCAAGTGACGGGACACTTTTTGTCAAACCATTAAAAACTAAAGAAATATGATTACAGCAATTATCGCAGAGAAACCTTCCGTAGCGAAGGACATAGCAAACGTGTTGAATGTTCGCCAGCGTCACGATGGCTACCTCTCAGGCAACGACTACCTCGTCACCTGGGCGTTCGGCCATCTCGTCCAGCTTGCCATGCCCGATGCTTACGGGTTTACGGGCTTCCGCCGTGAAAACCTTCCCATCATCCCGCAGGAGTTCAAGTTCATACCCCGCCAGATACGGGAAGGAAAAGAGTACAAATCCGATCCCGGCGTACTCAAACAACTAAAGGTCATTGACGAAGTTTTCGCCCAGTCCAACCGGATCATCGTGGCAACCGATGCGGGTCGTGAAGGCGAAGGAATCTTTCGCTATATTTACAACTACCTCGGTTGCCGCAAGCCTTTCGTCCGCTTGTGGATTTCCTCACTGACCGACCGTGCCATCCGTGACGGGCTGGATAAGCTCAAACCCGGCAGCGATTATGATAACCTCTACCGTGCCGCCGAAGCCCGTGCCATCGCCGACTATCTGGTCGGCATCAACAGCACGCAAGCACTTTCCATCGCCGCCGGACAAGGAATCTTCTCGCTCGGACGGGTGCAGACACCCACCTTGATGATGATCTGCTCCCGGTATCTGGAGAACAAGGATTTCACCCCGCAGACCTATTACCAGCTAAAGGTCACAGCGGAAAAGGACGGCACGCCCTTCGCCGCCATCTCCGAATTGCGTTACGAAACCCTTCCGGCGGCAAACGCCGCCCTCGCCGCTGTAACCGCAACGGGGACGGTGGAGGTTGCCGACGTGCAGCGCAGGGAGGTGAGCCAAGAGCCTCCCTTCCTCTATGACCTGACCGCCTTGCAGAAAGAGGCGAACGGCAGGTACGGCTTCTCGGCGGACAAGACCCTCTCCGTCGCCCAGTCGCTTTACGAGAAGAAGGTGTTGAGCTACCCCCGTACCGGCTCCCGCTACCTCTCGGACGATGTGTTCGACGAGATACCCGACCGCATCGCCCTGCTGGAGCGGTACCCGGCTTTCGCCGCCCATGCCGCCGCCCTGAAAGGGGCTTCGCTCAACCGCCGCAGCGTGGACGCTGGGAAAGTTACCGACCACCATGCGCTCATCATCACCGAGTGTCTGCCCGGCGAGCTGTCCGCCGACGAGCGCACGGTGTACGACATGGTAGCCGCCCGCCTGCTCGAAGCCTTCTCCGCCCGTTGCCTCAAGGACGTTACCACCGTCTCCTTCACGGCGGGGAACAGCGTGTTCACCGCCAAGGGAACGGTCGTCAGGTCTGCCGGATGGCGTGCCGTGCGTGGCGAGCGGGACGAGGACGACGAGGGAACAGCCGCTTTGCCGCCCTTGCAGCCCGGCGAGTCTTTTCCCCTGCAATCGGCGGAGTGCGTGGAGAAACAGACCAAGCCCCGTCCCCTGCACACCGAGAGCAGCCTGCTTTCGGCGATGGAGCATTGCGGCAGGGAGTTGCAGGACGACGAGCTGCGGGACAGCCTGAAAGGAAACGGTATCGGCACGCCCGCCACCCGTGCCTCCATCATCGAGACCCTCTTTGCCCGTAACTACGTGCGCCGGGAGAAGAAGAGCCTCGTGCCGACCGACAAGGGGCTTGCCGTGTATCAGATAGTGAAGGACAAGCGCATCGCCGATGTCGAGATGACCGGGCAGTGGGAGACCGCCCTCGCCAAGATCGAGATCGGGGAGATGAATCCCGACACCTTCCGCAAGGGCATCGAGATCTATGCCGCCCAGATTACCGAAGAACTCCTGCAAGTGCAGGTATCGGTGGCGGACGGCGGACATATCCCGTGCCCCAAGTGCCGTTCCGGTCGCATCCTCCTTTACCCGAAGGTCGCCAAGTGCAGCAACGTCGATTGTGGGCTTACCGTCTTCCGTGGCAAGGGGGAGAAGCAACTCACCGACAGCCAGATTACCGACCTTGTAACCAAAGGCAAAACATCCCTTATCAAAGGCTTCAGGAGCAGGGAGGGCAAGCCCTTCGATGCGTACCTCACCTTCGACAAGGACTTCCGCACCGTGTACGGGTTCCCGCCCCGCACGGACAAGCCCAAAGGAAAGGAGCGCAGGCGATGAACGGCATCGGTTGGATCACCGTGGCGGAAGCCGCCCGGCTCTGCGGTACGGACGAGCTGCGCATCACCCTCTGGATGAACGGCAACCACATCGCCTACGCCCGTTTCGACGGCATCCTGATGATCGACGGCGCATCCCTTGCCGCCCTGTTCAGCCGCAACCGGGTCGCCACCATCTACGAGGACGTGGCACAGCAGCGGGGTAAGCCCGGCAGACCGGGCAGGCTCCGCCGCCTGCTCGACACCCCGCTCGACGCCTTCGGCTTGTCGCAGCGCATCGTCCGGGCGTGCCGGGAGCTGGGTGTCTTCACCGTGGAGCAC
>OHGJ01000541.1_pt1 | contig 14659 bp, 8 predicted proteins | sample 1567751 | NCBI WGS metagenome assembly OHGJ01 (sample SAMEA3879526, study PRJEB24766) | human gut metagenome | biome: human-associated habitat; feature: feces | place: USA | collected 1985/1987 | reverse complement strand
AGTATCCTAAGATTTTTATTATACACTTAAATTATATCATGAAAAGTAAAAAGACCGTCTTTCTGACCGGAGCCACCGGGACGATGGGGCATGCCGGATTGGTCGAGTTGTCCAAGCGGCTAGATCGTTTTAATATAACACTTTTGGCTCGCCCAAGCAAAATCAATAAAGAGAAATTAGCCGCATATGAGGCCATGGCAGGGATCCGTATCGTTTGGGGAGACTTGACAAATTATCAAGATGTCTTAAATGGAGTAACGGGGGCAGACTACGTATTGCATGTAGGTGGAATGGTTTCCCCGGCAGCGGATTATTTCCCTAAAAAAACCTTGAAAGTAAACACGACCGCCGCCCAATATATCGTGGATGCCGTAAAAGCACAACCGAACTCAGACCGGATCAAGGTAGTCTATATCGGCTCCGTGGCGCAAACCGGCCACCGTAACGCACCTGTTCATTGGGGACGTACGGGAGATCCGATCAATATAAGTGTCTATGATCATTATGCCATCTCAAAGACAATAGCCGAACGTATTTTCGTGGAGTCGGGTATTAAACATTGGGCGTGCCTTCGCCAAACCGGTATCTTATGCCCCGAATTATTATTCAAGGGTTCGGACCCAATCACATTCCACGTACCGCTAGACGGCGTGCTGGAATGGGCTACCGCCGAGGATTCCGGTCGCTTACTAGCGAATGTATGCGAGGAAGAGGTGCCGGATGAGTTTTGGAACCGTTTCTATAATATTAGTAGCGGCCCGTCTTTCCGCCTGACGAATTATGAGTTTGAGAGTAAATTGTTAAAAGCGATTGGCTGTCCCGCCCCAGAGAAAATATTCGAACCGAACTGGTTCGCTATCCGTAATTTCCACGGACAATGGTATACCGATTCAGATCTATTAGAAGGATATCTGCATTTCCGCAGTAACCAAACTTGCGACGATTATTTTAAATGGATGGCCAGCCAAGTCCCTTGGTATTTCCACCTAGCAAAGATCGTCCCCCCTATCTTCATAAAACTGGGTATGGGAGCCATCGCTAAAAAGCCGGGACTGGGTACTCGTAACTGGATCAAGAACAAACACCAAGATCGTATATCCGCATATTTTGGCTCGTATGAGGATTGGCAAGCAATCCCGGGTTGGGATAAGATCCGGACAGAACGCCCCTCCGAAACACCCGTCTTTCTGGATCATGGCTATGATGAAAGTAAGCCTAAATCGGAATGGGATATCGAGGATATGCGTAAAGCCGCGGAATTCAGGGGAGGAAAATGCTTGTCACCGGCCATGACAAAAGGAGATTTATCGACTCCACTCGATTGGGAATGCCAATTCGGTCACCGTTTTAAGGCCTCTCCCACATTAGTATTATTAGGAGGCCATTGGTGCCTGGAATGTTTACCTCTCCCTTGGAATTACGACGAGATCGCTAAAGGAAATCCGTTCTTTGCCCAAGTATGGTATCCATTCCACGATAAAAAGGAACACAATGTATACGATGAATCCATATTCGCTGACTTCAAGGAATAAAATTCAACGCATCAAGAGATTTTTGTTTTTTAGATTATTTATCTCAACGCAACATACTTTTACCGGATATTATCTGTTATAACAATATAAGCACTATATACCATAAACATAAAAACAGATTTTATCATGACAAAAGGATCGATCGGATTAAATGCAGGAGCTATCTGGAATTTGCTTTCAGATGGCCAACATTGGAGTTTTGAGGCGTTGAGAGCAAAATCCGCTCTAACAGATGCGGATCTATGGTCCGCTATCGGTTGGCTCGCTAGAGAAAATAAGATTGAAATTGATAATATCAGCAGCCACCCTATCTTCTGTCCGGGTACCAACTTTTATTTTTAAATGACATTTATGATATTTCATTGCGAAGGATTTCACTTTCTTCGCAATGAAATCTTCAAAAAAACACTTACTTTGTAACCCTAACGAAATAAAAACAATACGATTATGAATCCTACTTTCGGAGCTTCCATTCTTTCTTGGATACCACCTATGTGGACACCAGAAGCCGGTCTTTTCGCTATCCAGCAAGCATCTGCCGCCGGTTTTGATTTACTGGAAATTTTGTTGCCTCCTTCCATGGAGTTCGACGCTCCAACCGTAAAGCGACAATTGAAACAACACGGATTGAAGGCGACTTGTTCTCTCAATCTTCCCAAAGAAGCGCATATTCCTTTTTATCCCAAGAAAGCGACTTGTCTGATCAAGGAGGCGCTGGATAAAGCGAGCGAACTGGAGGTTGATTACTTGGGAGGTGTCTTACATTCCGGCATCGGGGTCTTTTCCGGCAAACAGCGAACACAAGAAGAAGAAAATACACTTTGTGAGGTATGGGCAGAGGTTGCCGAATACGCCGCCCGATCTGGAATCACGATCGGTATCGAGCCGATCAATCGCTATGAAAGTTATATGTGTACCTCTGCGGAGGAAGTCCTGCGCTTTATCAAACGCGTAAACGCACCGAATTTGTCTTTGCATCTGGATACTTTCCATATGAATATAGAAGAGACGAGTTTTTATGAACCAGTTATTGCGGCTGGCAGCCGGCTTCGCCATATTCACATGACCGAAAGTGACCGGGGAATGCTGGGTGAGGGAAACGTACGCTGGGATGATTTGTTCCGGGGACTACAGGAAATCGATTTCAATGGTAATTTAGTTTTGGAGAATTTCTCCAATTCTGTTCCCGGTATGGCGGAAGCCGTATCTTTGTGGCGTCCGTCTAAATACAATGCCGATGCCTTAGCCAAAGGCAGTCTCGCCTTCATGCGTAAGATGACACGCAAATATCAATAAAGCATCAATTACCGCAAGACCGCCGCAGTATTACCGCACGGCGGTTGCAGTAATGTCATGTCAAATGAGATGGTAGCATCAATCTTATCATTTAAATAGCTGCTGAACGACAGCGCTATCCCCGTCATTCGGAGCAGGTTGTATATTCAATAAACGGGCAATCATCAAGTAAAGGTTCACGTTCGCCATTTGCGGGACCTCCGCATAGAATATGGCCTCCATCTCCGGCATAAAATTATCGTAACCATGTGTCGCCGCATAACGGGGAGATGATTTCTCGCGGAATTGCACATACGTTCCAATATGTGGAGAAACAACCAGATCACTAACTCGAGGATTCTTTCCGTAAACCAATTTCTCAGGGATCTCGTTTTTCTTCCATACGGTTATATTCGGCACTTTCTGTAAAATCGCATAGGCAGTATCCACATAGGTTTTCTTCGGATATAATAATGTAGGAACGCCATCAAAAACACAATCGAAACTATCCCGGGGTAGATAATCATTCAAGTTCACATATTTCTCGGGATAATAGGTGGCCATTCCATGATCCGAAAGAACGATAAAATCGATCTTATCGAAAATATCCAACTGACGGGCTTCCGTGAAAAAATGATTCAAGACTTTATCCAAGTTCTCCACCACATCCAAGGTCGCCGACGAATCCGGGGTAGCGGAATGACCTATCGCATCCGGTTCTTCCATATACCACATAATCAAATGAGGACGCACATCTTCCGGCAACTTCAGCCAAGATATCACGGAATCAGCACGATCTGAAAAAGGAACCGATTTATCAAACGGCTTCCATATTGAAGGCTGGCCACTCGCCAAAGGCACCTCGCTACCAACCCAATAGAAGGAAGCGGTACGAACCCCTTGGCGTTCCGCCGTATTCCAAATAGGTTCTCCACCATAAAATTGCGGATCAAGATTTCCCATCCGGTATGAGCTATCAAGCTCCGCGTCATAAAAGAAATTATTTACCAAACCATGGTGATCCGGATGCAATCCGGTAGCCATGCTATAATGATTCGGGAAAGTCACGCTGGGATAACACGGGCGAAACGTGGAGCGAACCCCCACATTCGCCAAAGAATCCAACGTCGGAGTATGAGCACGTGACGGATAATCAGAGCGGAAACCGTCCATTGATAAAACTACGACATAACGATCCGATTGTTTTTTCGTTTGGCAACCGGTAAAAGCCAATGAACAAATACAAAAGAAACTAACGAGTAAGAACTCAATACGATTATTCCACATATCATTAAATTAAAAAAGAGGTCCACAAAGATAGTGAACCTCTTCTAATTATTAAATTTTATCTAATGAAAGATTTTTCTTTTAGAAGATATACTTGATACCGAATTGCATCTGCCAACGAGACACATCGTTCAAATTATCCTTGAAGGTCTCATCCAAATCTTTCGCCATCGTATACTTCAACGTATAGTTGTTCGCCGCACTCGGGCCTTGTCCTTTCGGGATCGTCAAGAACTGATATTGCTGATTACCCAAAACGGTTGTTTGTACCACACCCCAGTTACGATTCAACAAATTCAAGAAGTTAGCGATATTGAAACTAAAGCGCAAAGTATGTGAGCGACCATTCTTCTGGTAAATCTTTATATCATGAGAAACGCTCAAATCCAATTGATTCGCAAACGGAGCGACAGCACCGTTACGTTCGGCATACTCACCTCTATGTTTGCTCAAATAAGGATCTTGCTCGATAAAGGCATTCATCGCTTTCCATGCATCTTCTTGGCTATCGAAATCGCCCGGTAACAAATGATCTTTTACCTCGTCAAAATTTGCGGGGATATACATCAAGTCATTGGAGAACTGAGAATCGCCATTCGCGTCACCATTATAACAATAAGAATAACGGAACGGACGATAACGCTGATAAATCAAACCAAAACTTGTTGCCGCATATTTACTCCAGTTAGCCGTATAAGAAGCGGACAATAACAAACGACCATCAAAAGAACCTGCCGTATAACCTACTTCTTCCGCATTTCCGTCCAAGGCCGCACGGTACTTCCAAGCGGAAGTCGCCACAGACGATGTTCCGTCTGTTACACCTCTAGACTGCCCGAAAGAGTAAGATCCATTCAAATACAACCCCTTCAGGATTCCATCAATAAAGTTTTTCTGCAACTGGAAGGTCGTATAAAGCGAATGTCCTTTGCTGGTATTACGCAGCATCACGACATGATTCGCAGCCTTTTGATTTCCTTCTCTATCGCTATAATAGCCATTATAATATGGACGTGCGTTACCCGCTCCACCGTCATTTACAAATTGCTCGGTCCGATACAATCCGATATTGTCATGATAAATAGCGTTAATGTCTTTTGAGTACAGCAACTCTACGGTAGCGACCCAACCATCACCAAACTTATAATCGGCAGCGATATTACTTTTCCATAAGCTCGGATATTTAAAGTCCGGATCCGTAATCGCTATATCCGAACGGGTAGCGCTACCTTCAGCCGGTTTATAAGTATCCATATTTCCGGTGAAACCTAGTGAAGGTCTGCCGTCGCTAATGATATTGTCATTTTTATCCTTTACCGCCCGAACATTTAGGTCACCAAACAGAACACCATTGTTGCCGGCTTGATTACTGATCCATACATAAGGAGGAGTACCCGTGAAGAGTCCCGTACCACCACGTATCTGTAAGCTTCCATTCTCATCGTCAAACGGTTTGTAGTTAAAACCAAATCGAGGAGAGAACTGAGGTTTGGCGTTCGGATATTTAGAAACATCGATCTTGATGCCATCCCGATAGGTCTCGGCGGCTACTTTATCATTTGACTGCAAATCAGTCATAAAGAACGGAACATCGATACGTAAACCTAACGTCAAGTTCAATTTATCACTTACCGTCCACTTATCTTGGGCATACAAACCTAACTGGAATACATTTATCTCGGCGAATGGAAAATCATCCGTCATCGAATATCTTTGCGCATAGTATTGATACCCCGTAGAAGAAGAATTCGTAATACCCGTCACATTGGAACCAAATCCAAAATCTTTCGGATTAAACTCACGGATATCAAATCCTTGTACACTTCCGTTATGAGCGGCCATGTATTGTTTTGTAGCCAATACGTTGAACTTGAAATCATCGACAGAATTAAACACCCAAGAACCCGGATAGTTTTGAGCGAAACCATTCTTAAAGGCACGATAGTCACTTTGCGTTCCAACCGTAATCTGATGTTTGCCAAAATTCATCAAGAAGTTATCCTGTATCTGCCAGATATCACTGTTCAACTGGTTATTATAGGAGTTTGCCTCGGTTCCGAAAGTCGTATAAGCATTGTTACCACCATCCAAGATATCCACTTGCGGGAAGTAACCGCCATCCATATCGCGATAATCACGCAAACGGGAATAACCGATCTTCAAATAGTTAGACATACGGTCATTAATGGTCGTATTCAAGTCGGCCATCCAAATATTGAAGTTATTATTCGTCCGGTAGAAAGAAGAAGAGAACGGAATAGCGAACGCATTCGGTCCACGTCCGTTATTCGGCGCACCGGAAGTAGAAGGGTTATTCGTATTAAACGATTTCAAATAATAATATTTTAAGCTCAACACATTATTTGAGTTGATATTCCAGTCTAAACGAGCCGTGATTCGATCCGCTTGAGTATTTGTCTTATTCACGTCGAATTTACCCGGATTATACCCAAGCTCATCACCTAAGAAATCAGATAAACCCTGCAAGACTGTCGCATCCGCCGCGGAATTAGCGGTCGTATAAGAAATCGGTTCCTCCTGGCGATCCATCTCACCATTGATGAAGAAGAATAACTTATTCTTAATGATCGGACCGGATAAACTGATACCGTATTGGTGATTAGAGAACTCTGAAACACCAATCGTCTCATCCTTCACACGATATCCCATCATAGACGGACTCTTCGTGTACATATATACAGAAGCATGAAACTCATTCGAACCGGATTTCGTTACGGAGTTAATACCCGCACCCGTGAATCCTCCATTTCGAACATCAAAAGGAGCTATCATCACCTGTACCTGCTCGAGCGCCTCCAAAGAAATCGGTTCCGTACCGGAAGCTCCAAGAGCAGAAGCCAGACCAAACGAGTTATTAAAGGAGGCACCGTCCACCGTTACATTATTAAAACGGTAAGAGACACCGCCAAAATTCTTACCGCTACTCATCGGAGTTAATTTCACGAAATCGTCCAAAGAACGGTTAATCGTAGGCAGCTTATCCATCTTCTCACGAGTGATGATTTCCTGCGCACCTGTACGGCTTCCTGAAATAATGGGGTTCTTATCCGCAACCACGACTACCTCGTCGAGAGCTTGGGTATCTTCCCGCATTACTACATTCAGTTTCAGATCCTCACCCAAAACCAAGTTTATTCCTGTCCGGCTCTCCGTATTGTATCCAATATAAGAGAACTCTACCACATAAGGGCCTCCGATACGAAGGTTGTTAAAAGAATAAGAACCATTCGGCTGGGTAATCGTGTAGTATTCGGTACCCGTTGGCGTATGCGTAGCCTTGATATTCACTCCGATCATCGCTTCCGATGATGTATCCGTGACTTTACCACTCATACTCGCCGTCGTCACCTGAGCATGTATGGATATTCCCACGCACAACAAAAGTAACGTTAAAAGTAGATAAGTTTTCCTCATACAAGAAGTATTTATATTTAAAATAATTATAACATTTTTGTATATCACCGCAAAGATAGGGATTAGATATCTCTTTTTGTCACAAACTATATATAATATTCATAGCATTAACATTCCTCACACAGATCTCCAGATTATTATTCTCAACCAATCACATCCATAATCCAACAATATGCAGGAAAAGCGCCTATAATTCTTTTAAATTACCGCCCAACAGGGAATATTAGTTAAGAATCATCAAATTAAAAATCTCATAAAGAACCCTCTTGTTTTGCCAATACAAGCCATCCATCTCCGAATAAGGACATTACTCAATTCCGCCCCGTCACAACAACTTCATGAATATGAAACAAGTATTAAATAAGAAACATACAATGATATTAAAAAATAACCCATAACTTTGCGAAAGTTTTTATTACATTAACTATTTTAAATTATGAGCAGACATTTACAGACGCTATTCCTTTTAGCTGTACTGAGTTTCTTGTTTGTCATCCCGACACAAGCACAGGTAACAACAGCCAGTATGAGTGGAACAGTTATGTTTCAAGATGAACCCGTTATTGGTGCGACCGTTTTGGCGGTTCACGAACCTTCTGGGACAAATTATGGTACGATCACGAACGTTGACGGACGCTTTTCCTTACAAGGTATGCGTACAGGAGGTCCATACAAAGTTACGATCTCTTACGTTGGTTATCAATCTGCCGTTTATTCCGGCATTACCCTGCAATTGGGAGAGAACTACAACTTGAATGTTAAGTTGAAAGAATCTTCTGAGACCTTGGACGAGATCGTAATCACAGCGGCGAAAACGAAGTTCAATACGGAAAAGACGGGTGCGACAACCAATATCTCCTCGTCACAGATCACCTCTTTACCCACCATTAACCGTAGTATCTCCGATATCGCACGCCTTTCTCCTTATGCCTCCGACATGAGTTTTGCCGGTGGCGATGGCCGTTCCACGAACTTTACGGTAGATGGAGCGAACTTTAATAACAACTTCGGCCTTTCGGATAATCTTCCCGGAGGCGGTAACCCGATCTCTATGGACGCTATCGAGGAAGTACAAGTGGTAATCGCCCCGTTCGATGTCCGCCAGACAAACTTCATTGGTGGCGGTATCAACGCTATCACCAAATCCGGTACAAACACATTCAAAGGTTCCGCTTACACTTACTTCCAGAACCAGAATATGCGAGGAAACTCAATCGATGGAGAAGACTTGGGCGCACGTGCTAAGGAATCCAAAACGATTTACGGAGCTACGTTCGGCGGTCCGATCATCAAGAATAAATTATTCTTCTTCGCCAATGTAGAAGTGGAAAAACAACCACAACAAGTGATCAAATGGAGAGCTCGTACTGAAGGAGAGCAACCAGACGAGAATAACTACATATCTCGCACTACACTCTCCGACATGCAAAAGGTATCCGATTTCTTAAGAGATAAATATGGTTATGATACAGGATCAGCCACGAACTTCCCCGCAGACGAAAAGAATTTGAAATTGCTAGGTCGTATCGACTGGAATATCACGAATGGCCATAAATTGAGCGTACGGTACAACTATACAAAGAATACCGCATGGAACGCTCCCAACGCTAACTCTATGGATGGTGGTTCCGGCTCTCGTCTGTATAATACAAGCCGTGTAGGTTACCAATCCATGTCTTTTGCCAACAGCATGTATTCCCAAGACAATAAAGTGTCTTCCGTATCCGCTGATTTGAACAGTCGCTTCTCTGATAAGATTTCCAATCAGTTACTTTTCACTTATACGGATATCGAGGATATGCGCGGAACCAACTCTTCCCCTTTCCCCTTCATTGATATCTTGGCAGGTAAAGATGCGGAAGGTAACCAAATCATGGAGCCTTATATGAGTGCCGGATATGAATTATTTACTTACAACAACGGCGTGAAGAACAAGATTACAAGTGTTATCGATAACTTCACTTACTTTGCCGGCGACCATAAGATCACAGCTGGTATCAGTTTCGAGCACCAACTTGCTAGCAATGCTTATATGCGCAACGGTACGGGATATTATCGTTACAGCAGCTTAGATGATTTCTTGAACGGTGCCGCTCCTGAAACGTTCGCATGGACATACGGTTACAACGGTGTTTCCGACCCGAAAGCTCAGGTTACTTTTAACCAGATCGGATTCTACGCACAGGATGAGTGGAACATTCGCCCGAACGTGAAGTTAACTTATGGTATACGTTTCGATGATTTAATTTTCGACAATAGCGATCTTCAAAGAAACGACGCAATCTACGATCTTGATTTCGGAGGCAAACATATCGACACCGGCAAATGGCCTAAGTCTAGAATGCAAATATCCCCTCGTGTAGGTTTCGTTTGGGATGTGTTCAAGGATAATTCCTTAAAAGTACGTGGTGGTACAGGTATATTTACCGGACGTTTACCCTTGGTATTCTTTACGAATATGCCGACAAACTCGAATATGGTACAAAATGCCGTAGTATTCGGCACAAAATATGAGAATGGAATTGCGGTAAGTCATGATTCCCGTCTGGATCAATTGGCTGGCGGCATGATTACGAATGTAGACGATGCGATCAAGAAATTCGGCCTTCCTACCACGATAGAGAATCCGGTTGCCGGTTCTAAGATCTCTGGCGTAAAGGACAACTTCAAGATGCCACAAATATGGAAAACCTCCTTGGCTGTAGATTATCAGCTCCCTACTTCCTTCCCATTATCCGTAACCGGCGAGTTCATCTATAACAAGAACATCAATGCCGTAACCCTTGAGAATATCAACATCAAGGACCCGTCAAATTGGGAACATTTTAACGGAGCGGATAACCGTTTGATTTATCCATCTGATTATACGTATGTATCCGGTAAGAATGCGGTTGTATTAACTAACACATCCAAAGGACATGGTTATACCGCCAATGTTACGGTTAACGCTCAGCCCGTAGAGGATTTGAACATGATGTTGGCTTATACGCACACGGAATCCAAAGAAATTTCCGGTCTTCCGGGTAGCGACCCTGTATCTACATGGCAGGGAATGTTAACGATAGACGGACCGAATTTCGCGACCGTACAACGTTCACGGTATGTAGTGCCCGACAAGGTAATCGCAGCGGTCAATTATAATCTGCCCTTCCGCCATAAAGGTCTGCTCAGAAAAACAAGCTTAAATCTGTTCTATTCCGGTTATTCCGCTTCCGGATATAGCTTCGCTTATACAAATGATATGAATGGTGACGGTATCAATAATGATATGATGTATATCCCGAAAGATGATAGTGAAATCAAATTCAAGAATGAAGCAGATAGAACCGCTTTCTGGAACTTCGTAGACCAAGATTCTTATTTAAAGAATCACAAGGGAGAATACGCTGAGGCTTATGCCGCACGTGCACCTTGGGTACATCGTTTCGACCTTCGTATAACGGAAGATTTCTCATTCAAGGCAGGTAAAACCGAACATCATTTCCAATTGAGCCTTGATTTCATGAATATCGGTAATATGATCAACTCGAAATGGGGTGTAATGAAGAACGCATCTTCTTCCAACGGTTGCCGTATCTTGAAATATGAAGGTATGGATGATAATAAGACTCCAATTTTCTCCATGTATAAGATCAATGGTGAATATCCGACCGAGACTTATTCTTATAACCGTATCTATACTGAATGCTGGAAAATGCAGGTTGGTATCCGTTACATCTTTAATTAATCAAGAGATATAACTCCATAAAAAAGGCGGGGAACAAATTTTCCCGCCTTTTCTATTTCATCATATATCCTCTCCTCCTCGCAAGGCATCCGCTATATCTTGATGCCGCTGGGCTAATTCGTCCTCTCCGATCGCCCGGAAACCCTCCGCCAGATATTCGTGGGAAGCCGCATGTTTAGGTTTGATACTTACCGCCTGCTGGAAATCCAGAATAGCTTCATCGTAATATTTGAGCTTCAATAGGCATTTTCCACGGTTATAGCGGGCCTTAAAAGATTTCGGACTTAATTTTACCGCTTTGTTTAAACAAACCTGAGCGTCATAGTCCTCACCTATATCCAATAAAGTAACCCCTTTGCGTACCCAAGCTTCCACATAATTCGGATTCAAATTCAAGGCCTTATCAAAACAACGGATAGCGGCATTCGCGTCATGGGCCTTCGTTATGCACTCGTTACCCATCAAGTAATATTCATGCGCATACTCTTTCTGGGTCTCACGAAGCAAATGCAATTCTTCCCTCAGAGCCTTAATCTGTGCCTTTTGACTATTCAAGGCTTGCAATTTCAAACGAAGCAGCCGTTGTACCATCGGATTATCCAATTCATTCCGTTTAGATACGGCGGCGGCAAAAGCCTCGACCGCCTCTTTCATATTACCCTGCCGAAAACCCTGAGCCGCCCGACCATATTGCAATTCCGCCTCGCTCTCTTTGATACTTTTCTCTATTAATGCTTGGTTATTGAATATTTGGCTGAATTCTACGATCTCTTTCCGGATAAAGATATCCCGGGAAGAGATCTTGCTTTTTAGCACCAATCCTTCCAATGAAGTACAACGACTCAACGCCACATAGGTTTGTCCCCCGGCGAATACCCCTCCGGTCAAATCAACTACCACCCGGCTAAAAGTCAAGCCTTGACTCTTATGCACCGTGATCGCCCAAGCCAAACGAATCGGCAATTGTTCGAACGTACCGACAATCTCTTCCTCGATCCGTTTCTCTTTCTCGTTATATTTGTATTTATAATTTCGCCATGAGGTAGGTTCCACCAAATGTTCCACACCGCTCTCCAGCAAGACATAAACATTTCCATTCTCATCGATACCCGATACCATACCGATCGTCCCGTTCACCCAACGACGCTCATAATCATTATCGATAAAAATAACCTGCGCCTGTTCCTTGATGGATAAATTCAGCTGGGTAGGTAGTGAGGATTCCGGAAAATCCCCCTCGATCTTTCCCACGGATACGTACTCTTCTCCGGGAAGCTCGGCCAACTTCTTCTCATTGATAAAATCAACCTGATCCCGGCGAGTGGCCAACGTGATATACATATCCTCATTCTGAGGCTCGAAAGACGGAAAATAACGACCGTTCAACGTATCCAACTCCTGTTTTCTAGCGGCATTATTACGAATCCGATCCAATATATTGATAAAAACAGAATCGGTCTGGCGATACACTTTTTGCAACTCGATCGGCACTAAATTAATGTCCTTGAACACACGAGCCGAGAAAAAGAAAGGGCTCGCATAGAACAAACTCAATATCTCTTTTTGATCCGACGGAACAACCGGTTCCAACTGGAAGACATCTCCCACGAACAATAGCTGCTTTCCGCCAAAAGGCAATCGCATATTACCGGAATAGACCCTCAAGATACGATCTACACAATCAATAATATCCGCCCTCACCATCGATATCTCGTCAATGATGATCAAATCGACCTCCGCGATAATTTTCCGTTTCTCCTTCGGATACTTAAAAAACTCAAAGATACGACCATGAGACAAACTTAAATCCGGATCATCCGGCAACATCGGCCGAAAAGGGAGCTTGAAAAAGGAATGCAAGGTAACGCCGCACCACATACTTTTTCTTCGTATGATTGCAAATATACTTCAAAAAAGTAGACTTGCCGGTCCCTGCTTTCCCTGTCAGGAAAACAGACTGCCGAGTGTGGGTGATCAGTTGCAAGGCATCCTGAAACTCCTTATTGTTCGTGTCTAACTGAAAGTCCAAGTATATAATTTTTAGATGAGACAAAGCTATGAAAATATTTACAGATCACTCTAATAATATCCCTCAAAATATTTGGCAGTCTCCATAAAAATCACTTATTTTGTGATATCAAATTAATATCAAAAACAAATCATCATGAAAGCAACTGAAAAGACATTCAACGGACTGAGAATCTCGGGGTTTATTGCCCTTTTTCTCCTATTGGCTCTATCGGGTCTCTGCTGCTATTTAATCGCAGGCACCAACGAGACTTGGAGCGTAATCACCGGCATCGTCGGACTCTGCCTGTTAGTGGTTTGTTTATTGGGATTCATGGAAATCGAGCCCAACAATGCCCAAGTAATGCTCTTTTTCGGAAAATATAAAGGGACAATTACTGATAACGGATTTTTCTGGGTTAATCCACTTTACAGCAAAAAGAAAATCACGTTACGTGCCCGTAACTTAGATGTCCCTCCTATCAAGGTTAACGATAAGGTCGGTAATCCGGTTATGATCGGGGCCGTGATGGTATGGAAAGTCAAGGATACTTATAAAGCGATGTTCGACATCGATTCTTCGTCCATTAGTATCTCCTCGAATAAATCATTCATATCACTGGGAGAATCCTCTGAATTATCCCAACGAATGCAGAATTATGAGAATTTCGTGCAGATACAAAGTGACGCCGCCATCCGTAAGATCGCTGGCATGTATGCCTATGATTATAACGAGAGCAAAGATCCCGTCACCTTACGATCCGATGACGGGGAGGTCGCTCAAAAACTGGAAGAGGAATTAAACAGTCGTTTGGCGATAGCAGGCATTGAGGTATTGGAAGCTCGTATCAATTACTTAGCGTATGCTTCCGAGATCGCCGGAGTCATGTTACGCCGCCAGCAAGCGGAAGCCATTATCGCCGCAAGAGAACGGATCGTGGAGGGAGCAGTCAGCATGGTTCGACTCGCCTTGAACAAACTGGATAAAGACAATATTGTGGAACTGGATGAGGAACGAAAGGCCGCAATGGTCAGTAATCTGTTGGTTGTCCTTTGTGCTGACGAGGCAGCGCAACCTGTCGTAAATACCGGGACCCTACATCATTAATGTAAGAATTTAATATTAATACTAGTATATGGCCAAAAAAGATAATACTGTCAAAAGCTTCATCCTTCGGGTGGACGCTGATATGATGGAAGCTATCGAAGCTTGGGCTGCGGACGAATTTCGCAGCACCAATGGCCAAATCCAGTACATTCTGGACCAAGCCTTACGAAAGGCAGGACGGTTGAAGAAGAAAAGACTGCCCCGGCCACAAAACGACGACAAGTCATAAAAAAGGGGCTGTCCAAAAAGTGTGACAGCCCCTTTTTGCTATTGTTTATTTCAGTAAAA
>OHGJ01000532.1_pt1 | contig 14929 bp, 10 predicted proteins | sample 1567751 | NCBI WGS metagenome assembly OHGJ01 (sample SAMEA3879526, study PRJEB24766) | human gut metagenome | biome: human-associated habitat; feature: feces | place: USA | collected 1985/1987 | reverse complement strand
ATTAAAAAATAAATTTCTTAGTCGGTTTAAAGACCTTCTATCAAATTGTTTCATATGGGAAGATGCTGGTAACATTTTCCCGTATGTTTTTTAGATAGATCAAGTCTACATTCTTGTTCTTTTATTCCATAGGCCCATATTATTTAATTGTTATACATTTTTCTTTATTTTCCTTTCCAAAGTATAACTCGAGTACGGTTAGTACCTTTGCTGTCATCTGTCTTCATATCTTCTATACGATAATCAATATTTGAAGATATTCTCAAATAGTCTAGTGCCTGAGATAGCAACCTATTATCTAAAATACCGGTTAAACAATAGCTTTTAATCTCCGCATCCTGAATCACAAATTCAACATTATAGTAATATGACAATTTTTTCAAAGCCTCAGGTAAAGGCGTATCCTTGAACATCAGTTTGCCATCCATCCATGCGGTTTCATAGATCGTATTTATTTTCATCACAGAAATTTCTTCTTTATCCAAGTTGCAAATCGCTTTTTCGGATGGTAGTAACGTCCTATGACTCACATTCCCTGATTTATTCTTCACCTCGAGATTTACGGAGCCCGTCACTAAAGTAGTCGAAATTATATTCTCATCCCCATAAGCTTGTATATTAAACTCCGTGCCTAAAACTCTAACCCTATGCTGATCTCCTGAAGTACTGACAATAAAAGGTTGTTTTTCGTTGTGAGTGACTTTAAAATAGGCTTCTCCTGATAAATATACTTTTCTTTCTTTTTGGTCATAAGACATCGGATAGGATAAAACACTACCCGAATTTAGATAAACAACAGTACCATCCGGTAAATTAAAGCGTGTACGGACTCCCGCATTTGCCTGAAGTGTTATAATTTGAGGATCTCCAAATTCAGAATCAACCTTTCTATGGGAAAATAAGGTTGATAGCCCAATGATAGCAATTATACAAGCCGCAGCAGCAGAGAACCTCTTCAGCCAATATAAACGGGTCCGTTTTGCTAATCGTTGTTCCAGCTTTTCGTAGGCAATCAATGGATTTCGGCTAGCGATCCGTTCCATCGCATTGTTCGCATAATATATACGGGCGGTCTGTAATAAGATCCTCTTATTATTTTCATCCGCTTCCAGCCAAGCTTCAATATAAGATTTTTCCTCATTGGAAGCTGTGTCCTTTATATACCGTAAAAGCATCATACCTTCCGGCTCTTGGAAATTAATATGTCTATTTTCAGTTTTCATTCTTATCTGTTTCTATAACTAAGACAATCCTGAAAGAACACACCCTTAACTAAAAAGCAATTTTTTTCAACTTTCTCATTTTTAGTCCAAGGTAACCGCATCAATTTTTTTTACGGAAGACCGTTAGACTTTTACTACTTACTTTCCCATAGGATATATACTTTATCAGTAAAGTAAGTAGTACTTCATCGGTAAAGTAAGTATATCTTGCGATAAGGATGTCCTAAAAGTGATATTTCGATGCGGTTACCCTAATTTTAATCTTGAATATCCAAGATAAAATATATCTTTGCTTACAGAAAAGAAAGGATGAAGAAGGTGCTATGGATGATTCTACTTTAATTGAACAAATACAATTAGGAAGTAAAGACGCTTTTAAACAGATGTTTATCAAATTTTATTCGCCGCTATGCGAATATGCTTCCCAATATGTTTCTGATGAGGATGCCGAAGAACTTATTCAGGAGCTAATGTTATTTATATGGGAAAACCGAAATTCCTTATTTGTAGAGATATCCCTAAAATCCTATCTTTTTATGGCTGTTAAGCATCGTTGCCTCAATGCGATCAAAAGGCAATTGTATCATGAGCGAGTACATAGCCTGATTTATGATAAGATTAAAGATCAATTTGAGAATCCTGATACCTATTTCGTTAACGAGCTTACAGAGAATATCACGAAAGCGATCGAAGAATTGCCTGAGAATTACCGGGAGACATTTAAACTTAGCCGATTCGGAGAGCAATCTAATCCCCAAATCGCAGAGGCCTTGGGGGTTTCTATAAAAACCGTGGAATACCGGATTACACAATCCTTGAAAATATTGCGGGTTAAGTTGAAGGACTATTTACCTTTTATAATGTTCTTGTTCTAAGAATACTCTCCATAAATCCAAAGGCCTGCACGATTGTTAATAATATCAAATCCATAAAAGTTATATTAAACTATTTTGAATGAACCATGTCTATCTTTTCGTAATTGTAAACAATGTAATCCATATAGTTATGAAATCGGGAAAGTGCCTTTTGATGTTGTTGATGATCCTTTTTTCACCGATGGCTTTCGCACAGCAAAGCGGTGTTAATGTTACCGGATCTGTCGTTGAGCAAGGTAGTGATACCCCCATCGAGCAAGCAACGGTACGATTGCTGAACGTAAAAGACAGTGCCATGGTACGAGGTGTGGTGAGCGCCCGTAATGGTAGTTTTACCTTGAAAAACGTAAAGAAAGGAAGTTATTTACTACACATCACATTCATCGGATACGATCCATTGTACCAACCCTTGCAAATCACCGGAAAGAAAAACCCCGTAAACGTAGGTAAACTTGAATTAAGCGACGGAGCGATCGAGTTGGGAGAAGCCGTAGTTATAGGTAAGGCACCCGAGGTTACCGTTCGCAACGACACTGTGGAATACAACGCGGATTCTTATAAAGTAACCGAAGGCTCCGTTTTGGAGGATTTATTGAAAAAGATGCCCGGTGTGGAGGTAGATAGCGAAGGCAAGATCACCGTCAATGGAAAAGAGGTGAAAAAGGTAATGGTGGACGGAAAGGAGTTCTTCTCCGATGACCCGAAAGTGGCCTCCAAGAATCTTCCAGCCAAGATGATCGATAAATTACAGGTACTTGATAAAAAAAGCGATATGGCCCAAATGACTGGCTTCGACGATGGAGAGGAAGAGACCGTCATCAACCTAACCGTGAAACCCGGCATGAAGCAAGGTTGGTTTGGCAACGCATATGGTGGATACGGAAGTAAAGATCGGTATGAAGGCAACGCCATGGTCAATCGTTTCGTGAATAATGACCAGATCACGTTCATGGGGGGAGCGAATAACACGAATAATATGGGCTTTTCCGATCTAGCCTCAACAATGTTCTCCGGTATGGGAGGTGGTGGAGGCCGACGAGGAGGTTTCGGAGCGGGTAGCGGTATCACCTCTTCCGGAAACGCAGGTTTGAATTTCAGCAAGGAATTCAAGCCGGATAAACTAACTCTTGGGGGAAATACTCGTTATTCCCATTCCGACAATGACGCTCGCAGCAAGAGCGACCGGCAGAATATTCTTCCCGGAGATAGTTCCTCCTACGATAATAGCGAGGCGATGAGCCGTACGAAGAGCGATAACTTTGGCGTAGACTTTCGCTTGGAATGGAAACCGGACACGATGACTCAACTTATCTTCCGCCCGAGTTTCAGCCTCAGCCATAGCATGAATGACAATTTCAGTGATGCTACCACCTTGGATAACGAACGGGATACGGTCAATACCAACAAATCCAACAATTACTCGGAAAGTAACGGGTACAACCTAAATGCCAGCATCGATTTCAGCCGTAAGCTGAATAACAAAGGGCGTGTGTTCAGCGCCACCCTTTCCGGAGGCAATAGCGATTCGTACAGTGACGGCATGAACCGTTCCGACATCGTTTATTTCAACCAGACTGATGCCTTGAAGAATAGCATTATCGACCAGCGCTCACGTTACGACAACAAAGGTTTCAATTACCGGGCCTACGTATCGTGGGTAGAACCGATCGGGCATAATAATTTCATCCAAGCCACTTATAGCATCAGCCAACGGAAACAAGAAGCCTTAAAGAATGTTTACAACCAAGACGCTGATGGTATATATAATGTATTAGATTCCGCCTACAGCCAAAGCTATCGCAATAACTTTATCAGCCAGCGGGCCAGCTTGAGCTTCAAGTCTCAACGGGCAAAGTTCAACTACACGATCGGCTTGAATCTGGACCCATCCTATTCCAGCAGCGAGAATTTCGTTGGCGACACGACCTTATCCAAGATAACCCGTAAGGTGGTCAACCTCTCCCCGATGGCTCAATTCAACTATATGTTCGATAAGCGTACGAATCTTCGTATCATGTATAATGGCCGTACCAGCCAACCGAGCATGACTCAATTACAACCGGTAGCGGATATCTCGGACCCGACGAATATCACGATCGGTAACCCGGATTTGAATCCCCGCTATACGAACAACGTATTTATTCGTTTCCAACAGTTCACACCGGAGAAACAACGGGCCTTCATGATCATGGCAAACGGTAGTTATATCATCAACGATATCGTAAGTTATACCTCTTATAACCAAGAGACAGGTGTAAAGACCACCACTTACAAAAACGTAAATGGCAACTATAGTGGCAACGTCCGTATGATGTTGAACACCCCCTTGAAGAATAAGAAATTCTCCATCAACTCCATGACAATGGCCTCGTTCGCTAATAGCAACGGATATATCAACGAGGAGAAGAATACGAACCGGAATCTCATATTGTCCGAACGTGGTGGTATCGACTTCCGCTCCTCTTATCTGGATCTGGGCGTAAACGGGAATATTCGTTACAATGCCACCAGCAACTCCCTGCAAAAGGAAAATAACCAAAACACCTTCAATTACGGAGCCGGCGGTTACACGACAATCTATCTGCCCCTCAATTTCAAGATAGAGAGTGACGTGAACTGGTCTACCAACTCTGGCTACGGGGACGGATTCAAACAGAACGAAGTCCTATGGAATGCCTCAGCCTCCAAGTCTTTCTTAAAGAATAACCAAGGGACGCTCCGTTTCAAGATCTACGATATCCTGCAACAACGAAGCAATATCTCCCGTTCCGTTACCGCTAGCTATATACAAGACTCAGAATATAACACGCTAGGCAGTTATTTCATGGTACACTTCATCTATCGGTTCAGCATCTTCAAAGGTGGGGCCACTACCAGCGACATGAAAACGCCGGGTAGAGGCGGACGGGGAAGAGGTCCGATGGGTCCTCCTCCGGGACATCGATTTTAATCCCCTAAGTGGAGACTTTATAAAGTCCGTACGCAACAAAAAACGCACCGGACTTGTTTTTACTTAGGATAATATATAAAAAACTTAGGATAAAATAACGCTAACTAGCGCATTAACAGCGGAGTTTCAATGCTTAGCTAACATATATCCTCTATGCCCACAAAGTATTATTAACATTTTAAACGGATTATTTTTACCTTTTTTGTGTAAATATTAAACTAAAACATACGTTATTTGTTGCAATATTAAGAGAAAGATATTGATATGAGGAAGTCGACAATTTGGTTGCTTGCGGTAGTTATGGCTTTTGCCTTCGCCGGGTTATTATACCTACAGGTAAACTATGTGAGCATTATACTTAAGACACGCAGCGAACAGTTCAATGAGACTGTCAAAAGAAGCCTGCGCCAAGTATCTAAGAATCTGGAATTGGATGAGACCCGTAAATACCTCGAGGATGATATCAACCGGGATGAGACAAATTTCATGTATCAAAATGCCCCGGATGCCCAAAGCCTAGGACAAGTGATCAACCATGAGAAATACCAATTACAGATCAAGGATTCTAATGGAACCGTTCAACAAATAGAGATGCAAAGTTTTAGCGCCCATAAGTTCGAGCCGCTCTCTTCCTTGTCAAAACGGCAGTCTGCCAACAGCATCGTAAACACATCTAAAGATTTACAGAAGACACTAAAAAGACGTTACCAGTACCAAGGTGGACTGATAGAGGAGGTGATTTACAACATCTTATACACCGCGAATCTAAAGCCGATCGAGGAACGTATAGATTTTAAAAAGCTGAACAATTACTTAAAAACAGAATTTATTAACAACGGTTTGAACTTGCCGTTTGTGTTTTCTGTTATTAACAAAGATGGAAATGTAGTATACCAGAGCGGAGAATTCCAAAAGCAACCGATCGCCTCTGACGTGATCACCCAAGTGCTTTTCCCGAACGATCCCCCATCGAAACTAAACTACTTGAGAGTTTATTTTCCGACGAAAGGGGATTATATCTCAAGCTCTATTACTTTCATCGTTCCATCGGTTATATTCTCATTGATCCTGTTGATAACCTTCGTCTTCACGATTTACATCGTATTCCGTCAGAAGAAGTTATCCGAGATGAAAAACGACTTTATCAACAACATGACGCACGAGTTGAAGACACCGGTATCCACGATCTCGCTCGCCGCCCAGATGTTGAAGGATTCGGATATAACGAAGAGTCCGGACGTATTCAAGCATATATCCGGCGTAATCAACGACGAGACGAAGCGATTGAGCTTCTTGGTCGAGAAAGTGCTACAGATGTCTTTGTTCGAACGACAGAAAGCAGCGCTTAAATTGAAAGAAATTGACGCGAATGATTTGGTAGCGAACGTGGCTAACACCTTCGTTTTAAAGGTCGAGAAGTACGGCGGTACAATGGATATAGACCTGCAAGCTACAGAATCGGATATATATGTGGATGAAATGCATATCACCAATGTATTGTTCAACTTGATGGACAATGCGGTTAAATACCGCCGCCCGGAAGTTCCGCTTACATTGATGGCACGCACTTGGAACGAGAACGGAAAGCTGTTGATCTCCGTGGAAGATAATGGTATCGGTATCAAGAAAGAATATCTGAAAAAGGTATTCGACCGTTTCTTCCGCGTACCGACAGGCAACGTACATGACGTGAAAGGGTTCGGTCTCGGACTCGCTTACGTACGCAAAATTATTGAGGACCACAAAGGTACGATCCGTGCTGAAAGTTGTGCCGGAAACATTGGAACAAAATTTATTATTACTTTACCTCTTATAAAAAGTTAGTTATGGAAGAAAAACTAAAGATCTTCTTTTGTGAAGACGATGAGAATTTAGGAATGCTTTTAAGAGAATACTTACAAGCTAAAGGGTATGTAACGGACCTATTCTCTGACGGAGAAGCCGGATACAAAGGTTTTACCAAAGGTAAATACGATCTTTGTGTGTTGGATGTCATGATGCCAAAGAAAGATGGTTTCACCTTGGCACAAGAAATTCGCTCTATCAATCCTGATATCCCTATTATCTTCCTTACAGCCAAGACTATGAAGGAAGACATCTTGGAAGGATTCAAGATCGGTGCGGATGACTACTTGACAAAACCGTTTAGCATGGAAGAGCTATTGCTTCGTATCGAGGCTATCCTTCGCCGTGTGAAAGGTAAGAAGATGAAAGATATTCCTTTCTACAAGTTAGGAAACTTCTTGTTCGATACCCAAAAACAAACGTTGGCTATCGGCGACAAGGTTACGAAACTTACTACGAAGGAATGCGAATTATTAAGCTTGTTGTGCGCCCATGCAAATGAGATCCTTGAGCGTAACTACGCCTTGAAGACAATCTGGGTAGACGATAACTATTTCAACGCTCGTAGCATGGACGTTTATATCACGAAATTACGTAAATTGTTGAAAGACGATCCGGGTATCGAGATCATCAACATCCACGGCAAGGGTTATAAATTAATCACTCCTTCCGGGGAGGAACAAGCCCGTGAGGAAGGCATACAAGTGCTTTAATTCACTTGAACAATAACGACAGAAAAGGCTGGCTAAATGTAAGCCAGCCTTTTTTATACTTTCTTTCTTTTCCAGACTAAGAAGATCCCGAAAACGATCAATGTAACTAGTAACCCCAAAAGTTGAGAAAAACCGGAGGAAAGACCAAACCCTTCCGGAGCTACAAAAATATAGGTAGAACATACCGCCGTCATGAATAAGGCGGGAATCAAGGTTATCACATATAATTTCTTTGCTTGTACCAAATATACGGTTAAGGCCCATAGGGTAAATACTGCCAACGTCTGGTTACTCCATGCGAAATAACGCCAGATCATATCGAAGCCATCCTTATCTTTTTGACTATATAATAAGATTCCTATCGCAACGATAAACATGGGAATACAGATCATCAGACGTTTGACCACCGTTTTTTGCTCCATATGCAGGAAGTCTGCGACAATCAGACGAGCCGAGCGGAAAGCCGTATCGCCAGAAGTAATCGGAGCTGCTATCACACCCAGTATCGCTAATACACCTCCGACAGCGCCCAGCCACTCTTTTGTGATACTGTCTACTACGACAGCGGCATTGTTCTCCTCCATTCCGTTATTATGGAAGAAATACGTAGCGGCGGCGGCCCAGATCAAGGCTACGATACCTTCGGTAATCATCGCTCCGTAAAATACGGGACGGGCGTATTTCTCACTTTTCATGCAACGGGCCATCAATGGACTTTGGGTAGCATGAAAGCCAGAGATAGCGCCACAAGCGATACTAACAAACATGATCGGAAAAATAGGCAAGCCTCCCGGATGCGTATTACCAAGTCCATCCGTAATCTCAGGTAACGGCGGCTGGTTAATAAATAACATAACCAAGATACCTACGGCCATAAATAGCAAAGCGATGGCAAATAATGGATAGATCTTTCCGATAATCTTATCAACAGGTAATAGAGTAGCCAGTATATAATAAATGAATACGACGATAATCCAGAACGTAGCATCTAGATATTCCGGAGTCAGTTTAGCCAGCAACCCTGCAGGCCCAGCTACGAAAACAGCACCCACCAAGATCATCAAGATAACCGTAAAGCCCCGCATAAATTGCTTAAAGTTATTCCCCAGATACCGTCCGATCAATTCAGGAAGACTTTCTCCATCATGCCGCAACGAAAGCATTCCCGATAGGAAATCATGGGTAGCGCCCGCAAATATACTTCCCAATACGATCCAAAGGAAAGAAGCTACCCCAAATTTAGCCCCCATGATAGCGCCGAAAATAGGTCCCAGACCCGCTATATTCAAAAATTGGATCATGAAAATCTTCCAAGTAGGCAAGGGTATATAATCGACACCATCTTGTTTCGTGAAAGCAGGAGTAACCCGGGAGGGATCTACGCCAAACACCCGCTCGACAAATTTACCATACGTAAAATATCCAACGATAAGGGCTATCAGACAACATGTAAAAGTAATCATGGTTTTCTAAAGAATTAAATTGTCAAAGGAAAAGGTATATACGAGAAAACCGTACCAAGGGCATTCTAACGAGTAATTGTCAGAATGCCCTTAGTACGGTCTTCGTATGAATCAATTAATTAAGTAAACGCTTAACCGTCTCGGAAATCATCCGTCCTTCGGCTCTTCCTGCCAATGCTTTTGAGGCTACACCCATTACCTTACCCATATCTTTCGGGCCAGCGGCACCGACTTGAGCGATAATAGCTTTCAATTCTTTCTCCAATTCCTCGGCAGACATTTGTTGAGGTAAATATTTCTCAATCACTTTTACTTGCTCCAACTCAACATCCGCTAGGTCTTGACGGCCCTGTTGCACATAAATCGTAGCGGAATCTTTCCCTTGTTTCACCAACTTCTGCATGATCTTCAAGGCATCCGCATCCGTCAGCGTATCATTGGCTCCCGGAGCGGTTTTCGCTTCCAAGAAAAATTTCTTTACATTTCTCAATGTCTCCAAGGCGACTTTATCTTTCGCCTTCATCGCGTTTTTAATGTCTTCACTGACTTGTTCAAATAAATCCATATCCTTATTATATTATTAACTATCGGAAACTGATCACTTGTTTACCCCCCCGCTGAGAATCTTGGCGAGGTTGGTTAGCCGGTTGCTTCGCCGTTGTCGGAGCCGATACTTGAATATCCTCTCCCGCTACTTTGGAACGGGCACGGGCTACGATCTTCGGATCCCGGTTATAAGTCGGATTATCCTCTATCAAAGCGATCAAGGCATCATCGTCCAACTCTTCCTGAGTCAAAACTACCGCTTTCGCACGAGAGGTAAAACGACCCGCCTTTTGCGCGGAAGCACCATAATATTTACCAATCAAATCACGCTCCTTACGCTCTTTCTCGATTCGCTCTTCTTCTAAGCGCAATTCTTCTTCCGTCATCTGAGCGGCTTCATTCCTGCGTTTATCAGCGATCAATGGAATATCATCCATCGTAAATCCAGTAGCGAGGATCGTCATTTTCACTTTATTACCTAATGTATTATCCACGGCAGTACCCCAGATAACCTCTATATCACGGTTGAACTCGGACATAAAGTTATGCACGTCGTTCATCTCCTCCATGCGCAACTCGGCTTCCTCGCTGAAATATACGTTGAACAGGATTTTCTTGGCGTTCTTTACGTCGTTGTTGCTTAATAGCGGAGAATTCAGAGCGTCTTCCACCGCTTGGCGAACACGTCCTTCTCCTTCACCAAAACCATTACTCATCAAAGCGACACCACCATCTTTCATCGTGGTGTTAACATCGGCGAAGTCGAGGTTGATAATACCCGGAAGCGTAATGATCTCCGCGATACTCTTGGCGGCGATCGTCAAGGTATCATCGGCCTTGCCGAAAGCGTTCATCACGGAAAGGTCCGAATAAATCTCACGCAAACGCTCGTTATTGATTACCAATAAGGCATCCACGTTCTTCGCGATCTCCTCCACACCATTCAAGGCCTGTATAATCTTACGCTCACCCTCGAACAAGAAAGGAATGGTTACGATACCTACCGTCAATATTCCCATATCCTTCGCGATACGAGCGATAACCGGAGCGGCACCCGTACCGGTACCACCACCCATACCGGCGGTAATAAATACCATCTTCGTACCGTCGTTCAACATACCTCGAAGATCGTCCAGACTCTCCTCGGCCGCCATCATCGCACGTTCCGGCTTATTTCCCGCGCCCAATCCCTGCGTGATCTCACGTCCCAGCAACAACTTGATAGGAACATCCGAACGGTTCAAGGCTTGATTATCCGTATTACATAACACAAATGTAACATCGTGTATGCCCTCCTTATACATATGAGTAACAGCGTTTCCGCCACCGCCTCCAACACCAATCACCTTAATGATTTTGGGAGTATCCGTAGGATAATTAAAATTTAATATTGTATCGTCCATTGTCTTCCGGTTTTATTACATTCGTAGATCACGTTATTTACTCTCGTTATCATCGTCATCGAAGAGGGTTTTACCAAAGGTATCGATTCCTTTTGTCAACCGCCCGAACAAGCCGGGACCTTTTTTCTTCTCTTTCTTCGGCTTCTCCTTGACGGGTTCCGGTTCCGGAGTCGGTTCCACTGTCGGTTCAGGCTCAACCACCGGCTCAATCTTAGGCTCCGGTTTAGGAGGAATATATAACGCGCAATTCTTAGTTCCTTTCGCCAAGAGGCCGACGGCTACCGCATATTCGGGATTGCTGGCGACCACTAAATCACCACTAGCGACAACCCCCTTGCGAACCGCTGAATAGCGAACCTCCATCTTCAAGCGTTCGCTCATAACAGCCGGTAAATTCTTCAAAGCGGCGCCTCCACCCGTAATCACGATGCCAGCACCGAGAACGCTCATCAAGCCTGTAGCCTCCAGACGAGCATATACATTCTCTAAGATCTCATCCATACGGGCCTCGATCACGCCGTTCAACTCGGCCAGCTTAATCTCACGCAAGCCCATTCCATCCGCTAAACTCACTTGGATGGTCATATCATTATCCCGGTCCGCTTTCGCGCTACCATAAGTGATCTTCAAGCGTTCCGCCTCAGACTCTACGACCCTGAGATTGGTTATATCTTTTGTTATCAAATTACCTCCAAAGGGAACAACGGAAAGGCTGGCCAACTTACCACCCTTATAGACAGATATCGTCGTCACGCCGGCACCGAAACCGATCAAGGCGCAACCCAAGTCCTTCTCATTGTCGCTCAAGACAACATCTCCCAACGCGAGGGGTGACACCAGAATACCGGCGATCTCGATTTTCGCTTGTTCCGAGATGCTATTGACAATATTTAATTTCAAGGAAGGACGTCCAACAATCAACTTATAACGAGCCTCGATACGGCTACAAGGCACGCCCACCGGGTTGGACTCTGGCTTATCATCTAAAAAATAGGAAGGAGAAACCACGTCAAGAACGGTCAACATATCCGGACGATAATCCTTACACTCTTGATAAAGAGAGTCTATGATCTCCTCCGTGACCACTCCTTCCATTCCCAACACCTTGCAAACCGTATGCTCGATAGAACGGAGTGACTGGCCACCCAGTCCCACATATACCTGCCCGATCTTGGTCCCCCCCAGTTTATTCTCCAACTTGAGGATCAAGCGTTTTATCTTACTCGCCGTCTCCTTCACGTTATATACACATCCTCTTCGTATGCAGGTGCCGGAGTTCTCAACTTCGTAGGCGATGATTGAAAGAGCGCCCGTCGCATTCTTAGTCCCCACCATTCCTACCATATGGGAGGTACCTAGGTCAATAGCTGCTATAAAGTCTGTGTATGCCATATCATCTATTTTTTAGTACAAACAATCTGATTCTTATATTTTAAATTAATCATACTGTACTTTTCCCAACCCACTTTAGGGATCGCTTGTTCATAGAAAAGCTTTAAATTCGCAAGCTTTTCTTCGAATTCATCCAAAGTACCCAACATGATCCGGTGGTTACCCACTCTTGGAATAAGTTCTATATCATTATCCGGATAGACATAGATTTGTTCAATCTGGTCATTCCAGAACTCATTCTCTTGCAAAAATAATGCAAATTTGTATAAGTCGGTCACCGCAAGCTCTTTTTCCACATATCCACTCACAATTGGCACATGCGCGGCATACCGACGACTGATCGGCATGGTGGTTCCCAGATTATCCACGTAATAACTACCTCTTACGCCCATAATCCGGAGGATAGGCATCTTTTGCATGACCTCTAGCTTGATAATACCCGAAGGAGTCTTATACGCCTCCACTTGGGCGATCATCTCATTCTTAAGCAATTCCGTCTCTATCCGATCCGTATTCACGTCGGCCATTGACCGCTTGATCGGATCTAGCCCGGCTTTCTTCAGTATAGACACAAGGTCACTCTCGCTCACGAAGTGTTTATCCAGACTGTCTTTCACCACGACTTGCAGATCTTGGCAAATAGAGTCCTGACGTATTTCCCGAAAGAAAAACGACACAAACACGATGTAACAGAACAACAACGTGGCTACTACTATGGAAATTATTCGGATCACGGTTTCCTTATTTGTTTACATAAAATCTCTTTTACAGGCTCCACCAAACGGTCGATATTACCGGCGCCTACCATTAATACTACCTCATATTTCCCGGCGGCAACCACGTCCAAAAGCTCTTCCTTCTTACACAGCGTCTTGGAAGGGATCGTCACCTTATCAAAAATGATCCGAGAGCTCACCCCCGGAATCGGTTCCTCACGAGCCGGATAGATATCCAGCAAGATCAACTCATCCAATAAAGAGAGACTCGCGGCGAAATCACCAGCGAAATCCCGGGTACGGGTATATAGATGCGGCTGGAAAATACCTGTCACCTTACGACCCGCATATAATTCCTTCACCGACAAGATACTCTGTCGCAATTCGGCCGGATGATGGGCATAATCATCGATCAATACCACTTGATCAGTCTTCAAATGGAAATCGAAACGGCGGCGAGGTCCGGCAAATGTAGCCATACCCTTTTTCAAATCCTCCGGTTTCACTCCGTTCAACCAAGCGATCGCCATAGCCGCTACCCCGTTCTCTATATTAACCTTTACGGGAACACCTAATTCCACATCAGGAATACGGATTTCCGGACCAACGAAGTCAAAGGTAATATTTCCGTCGCAAATACGAATATTTTCAGCGTAAAAGTCCGCTATTTCCGTAACGGAATAGGTATATTTCTTGACACCCTCCTGTAAACGGGGCGTTACGTTGATTCCCTTCTTGATCAGTAGACAACCATCGGGACGAATTAAGGAGGTAAATTTCTCAAAACTCTCCCGGTAAGCCTCCGCCGTACCGTAAATATCCAGATGATCTGGATCTGCGGAAGTAATCACTGCCATATAAGGAGTAAGCCAATGGAAAGAACGATCGAACTCATCCGCCTCGATCACGGTAAAGTCGCTCGTATCAGACAACATCAAATTACTCTCGTAGTTCTTTAGGATTCCTCCGAGGAAAGCATTGCAATCCACCGGCGATTGTTTCAGCAAATGAGCTAGCATAGAAGAGGTCGTTGTCTTACCGTGCGTATCATCGGGCGACTTGAACGTCTCCCCGATCAAAGCTACATTATCCTCATAGTGAATATCGGCTCCCTCCTTTTTCAACTCCTCGGTTAAATCGGAAGGGGTCTTATCGTATCCGCCCACTCGTTTTCCCTTAGCGAGGAAATAACGGATCAAGGCACTCATCCCAATGCCCCCGGCACCTACGAAATACACCGCTGTCACTTTATTTATATCCATATTCCTTATTTCTTATCTATAATCTTAACAATCTCATCCACGATACGGTCTGCGCTATGGCGTTGCGCCAAGGTCTCGATATTACGGCTCAACGTACGCAAACGTTCATCGTCATGAACTATCTTCAAGGCAGTAGGCACCAAATCCTTTTCCGCGTCTTTATCGGCGATCATAACGGCGGCATCCTTATGGACCAAGGCCAAGGCATTCTTGGTCTGATGATCTTCCGCCACATTCGGCGAAGGCACCAAGACCACCGGTTTTCCTAATAAGCAAAGCTCCGAGATAGAACTAGCCCCCGCACGGGATATCACCAAATCGGCCGCTGAATAAGCATAATCCATACGGGTAATAAAGTCTGAGCACCAAACCGGCATTCCCCGGTACGCCTTCAAATGCTTGGAAGCGTCGCTGTAATAATACCTACCGGTTTGCCAAATAACCTGTACATCCGAGGCGAAGAACTTATCCAGATCCCCTTGAATACTCCGGTTAATCGTCCGTGCGCCAAGGCTACCACCTACCACAAGGATCGTTTTTT
>OHGJ01000492.1_pt1 | contig 16415 bp, 10 predicted proteins | sample 1567751 | NCBI WGS metagenome assembly OHGJ01 (sample SAMEA3879526, study PRJEB24766) | human gut metagenome | biome: human-associated habitat; feature: feces | place: USA | collected 1985/1987 | reverse complement strand
CGATGTTAAAGGCGTGAGAGGCCTCTGTCTTAACCGCTTGACCAACGGGCCATACTACCATTGCATCGGGTGTTGTTCCCGACTCGGTTATTTTAGCACAGCGCACCCGCTTTGTCAACAGGCATTTTCAATTTTTTCAGCAAATTTTTCAAAAAATCAGAACAGCCGACGCACTCTGCCCTTCACAGCCCCCAGAAGGACGTTCAGGTAAAGACCCATGACGCTCTCCACCTCGCCCAGCTCCATGTTCTGGCGCTGGGGCAGGCCGGCCAGCGTACCGCGGTAGAGGCAGCGCAGCTCGGGCAGCTCGGCGTAATCGCTGGGGTGCATGAGGGTGCTGGGCTTTGGCAGCTCCAGCGCACCGCTCTTCTGGAGCACCTCACTGACGAACTGGGAGCAGAAATAATGCCGGCGGCGCTGCCAGCGGATATGCATCCAGCAGAGCAGCAGACCCAGCGAATTGAAGCGGTAGAGCTCCCCGTGGTGCATCATGTGCTGGGTGCGGCGCTTGGCGCGGGTGTAGGCTTCGTCCGTCACTTCCAGCGCGTAGAGGGCGCAGGGGATGTTCTCCCGCATAAGAAACACGCCCCGGTTCAGGTACTCCCGGCTGGGACCTGCGGGGAACATGGTATAACCATTCTTGCGGGTAGAGCTGTAGAGGGTGCTCAGGTCCTCGTCGAAGGCGAGGGAGATGTGGGTGTACTGCGCACCGGTCAGGCTGTACACGAGGTTCGAGAGCAGGGTGCCGGAGCGGGTAAGAAATATGTAAAGCGTCTTCATCGTCGTTGTTTCTCCATGCTGGCGGCTCATGACCGCGGATCAGATTGGCTCAGTATATCATAAGTTGTGCGTTTTTTCCAGATAAATCGCAAAATATCCACAAATATTTTGTGTCTCTACTTATAATACGTTTTTTCGCGGCTCAAAATTGCAGCCTCTTCTCTCCTGTTTTCCGCTCCTTGTATCCCAAATCGACAAAATTTTATCAAAGATCTGTTTTTGGCATAAAATCTTTAATTTGTGCAGGCAAACGGGCCAGGATTTTTACGAAACTGTCTCAAATACCCCGGATTCTTAATAAGATTTGTTGCTTTTACCCGAAGAAAACCGCCCCGCCGGTTGATTTCGGCCCCAATTTATGTATAATGATATACAGGAGAATACGCATCTGTATTTCTTTTCGTCGTCCTTTTGCGGTGTCCTTTTGGCTGAGGACAGCTTACCGCTGGTGTCTGGGCGATGACCTGAACGAAAGAAGAGGTATAAGTATCATGGCAAAGTTGGATCTGAGCAAGTATGGTATCACCGGCACGACCGAGATCGTGTACAACCCCTCTTATGAGCAGCTGTTCAACGAGGAGACCAAGCCCGAGCTGGAAGGCTACGAGAAGGGTCAGGTCAGCGAGCTGGGCGCTGTCAACGTCATGACCGGTATCTACACCGGCCGCTCCCCCAAGGATAAGTTCATCGTCATGGATGAGAACTCCAAGGACACCGTGTGGTGGACCAGCGACGAGTACAAGAACGACAACCACCCCGCTTCTCAGGAAGCATGGAAGGCCGTGAAGGAGATCGCCAAGAAGGAGCTTTCCAACAAGCGCCTGTACGTTGTCGATGCTTTCTGCGGCGCCAACAAGGACACCCGCATGGCCGTCCGCTTCATCATGGAAGTGGCCTGGCAGGCACATTTCGTCACCAATATGTTCATCAAGCCCACCGCTGAGGAGCGGGAGAACTTCGAGCCTGATTTCGTTGTCTACAACGCTTCCAAGGCTAAGGTCGAGAACTACAAGGAGCTGGGCCTGAACTCCGAGACTGCTGTGCTGTTCAACATCACCAGCAAGGAGCAGGTCATCGTCAACACCTGGTACGGCGGCGAGATGAAGAAGGGTATGTTCTCCATGATGAACTACTTCCTGCCGCTGAAGGGCATTGCTTCCATGCACTGCTCTGCCAACACCGATAAGGAGGGCAAGAACACTGCCATCTTCTTCGGTCTGTCCGGCACCGGCAAGACCACCCTGTCCACCGACCCGAAGCGCCTGCTCATCGGCGATGACGAGCATGGCTGGGACGACAACGGCGTCTTCAACTTCGAGGGCGGCTGCTACGCAAAGGTCATCAACCTGGACAAGGACTCTGAGCCCGACATCTACAACGCCATCAAGCGCAACGCTCTGCTGGAGAACGTCACTCTGGACGCTGAGGGCCACATCGATTTCGCCGACAAGAGCGTGACCGAGAACACCCGCGTCTCCTACCCCATCGACCACATCCAGAACATCGTCCGCCCCATCTCTTCTGCACCCGCAGCCAAGAATGTCATCTTCCTGTCTGCTGATGCATTCGGCGTCCTGCCCCCGGTCTCCATCCTGACCCCGGAGCAGACCCAGTACTACTTCCTGTCCGGCTTTACCGCAAAGCTGGCCGGCACCGAGCGCGGCATCACCGAGCCCACCCCCACCTTCTCCGCCTGCTTCGGTCAGGCCTTCCTGGAGCTGCACCCCACCAAGTACGCTGAGGAGCTGGTCAAGAAGATGCAGAAGAGCGGCGCCAAGGCTTATCTGGTCAACACCGGCTGGAACGGCACCGGCAAGCGTATCTCCATCAAGGATACCCGCGGCATCATCGACGCCATCCTGAGCGGTGCCATCAACGAGGCTCCCACCAAGAAGATCCCCTACTTCGATTTCGAGGTCCCCACCGCTCTGCCCGGTGTTGACCCCGCTATCCTCGACCCCCGCGACACCTACGCAGATGCCGCTCAGTGGGAAGAGAAGGCCAAGGATCTGGCTGGCCGCTTCATCAAGAACTTCGCAAAGTACGAGGGCAACGAGCACGGCAAGGCTCTGGTCTCCGCCGGCCCCCAGCTGTAAGCTGACAGCACCTCTTACATAAGGCCATAAGATCAAGACCCCTCCGATCTCCCGCAAAAAGGAAGTCGGAGGGGTCTTTCTTGTAATCCATCTCGTTTTATAGTACTCTGCGGAGGATACTACGCATGAAAAAAGCAACGGTCAACGACTACTTCCGACACCACTGGGTGAAGCTCATGCTCTTCGCGCTCTTTACAGCGGCGGTATCCTTTTTCGCGCCGCTGAAAAACTTCCAGCTCAAGTGGCTCATCGACTCCAAGAGCAAGCAGGAGGCGCTGGGCTATATGGGGCTGGTGTTCCTCATCACCTTCACCAGCTGGTTTTTCGAACGGCTGAGCCGCCGCTCTTTTACAAAACTCGCCTGCGGTGCCGTGGAGCAGGTACGGGGACAGGTCATGGAGCGGGTGCTGCGCCGCCCGGTGTCCCAATATCAGCGGGAGGGCGACGCAGCCTATCTCTCCCTGCTGACCACCGACCTGCGCACCCTCTACGACGACTATTATATGTCCCTCTTCAACATCGCGTTCTGGGGCGGCATCATGCTCTGTGCGCTGGGGATGTACCTTTACATCAGCCCGGTGATGCTGGCGGCCATCCTGCTTGTGACCGTGCCGCCGCTGGTCCTGCCCCGGAAGATGAATGAGCGGCTCAAAGCCTCCCGAGACGCTTTTTCGCTCCAGATGGCGGGCTACACCCAGCAACTCAAGGAGCTTCTGGGCGGGTTCGAGGTCATCCGGGGCTTTCTGCGGGAGGACGCCTATGCCGCCCGCCACCGGGATGCTGCCCGGCAGGCCCGCGACAGCGAGCAGGCCTACCAGCAGAGCCTCAACGCCATGGTGGTCAACACCTCTCTCATCAGCAACCTCATCTTCCCCATCGTCATGCTGGTGGGCCTTTTTCTCGCTTTCGACGGGCGGCTGACGATGGGCACCGTCTCCACCGCCGCCAGCATGGCGAACTTCGTCATCACGCCCTGTAATCAGATCGCCCAGTGCTGGGCCAAGGTCAGATCCTCGAAGGGCATTCGTCAGCGGCTGGAAGCAGCCATGTCCGGCCCGGAAAAAGTCTCTGCGGGCCGGGCCATCGGTAAACTCGAGCACATCGAGTGCAAGGACACCGGCTTTTCCTACCCTGGGGCCGCTGCACCGGTGCTGCGCGGCGTCCGGCTGACGGTCTCCGGGCAGGAAAAAGCCGTCCTCGTGGGCGAAAGCGGCTGCGGCAAGTCTACACTGGCAAAGCTGCTGTTCCAGTACTACCCAGACTATACCGGCAGCATCCTCTTCAACGGCCAGCAGCTGCGGGACATCGACCGTCAGAGCCTCTACCAGCGGGTAGGCTACATTGCCCAGACAACCTATCTCTTCAATGACACCCTCCGCAGCAACATTTGCCTCGGCGCGGACTTCCCCGAGGCTCAGCTTTCCCACGCCATCGGGATGGCGGGCCTCGCCGACTGGGTGAGCACCCTGCCCGACGGCCTCGACACCCTCATCAGCGAGAACGGCAAGAATCTCTCGGGCGGGCAGCGCCAGCGCATCGGCATCGCACGGCTGGCGCTTCGCCGGTACGACCTCATCATCGCCGACGAGATCACCGCCAGCCTCGACCCCGACACCAGCGGACAGATCATGGAAAATCTGCTTGCTCTCCCCTGCATGGTGGTGGCCATCACCCACGACGTCTCGGGGGCGTTCATGAAGCAGTTTGACAAGGTATACCGGGTAGAGCACGGAAGCGTCACACAAGCATAAAGGAGCGCCTGTGCTGAAGCTCAGCACAGGCGCTCTGTTTTTGGTTTATTTACCGGTTATTTTGCCGCGTCGAACTCGGCCAGAATATCCTCCGTGGGAGCCGGGGTCACGAGGCTGACCACCGCGCAGACGGCCAGCGAGACGAGGAAGGCGGGCAGAAGCTCATAGATGCCGAAGACGCCGCCCAGCGGGCTGACGAGGTACTTCCAGACGAAGACCATCAGGCCGCCGCAGAGCATACCGGCCAGCGCGCCCTGCCAGTTGCAGCGTTTCCAGAACAGGGCGCAGAGGACGACAGCGCCGAAGGAGCCGCCGAAACCGGCCCACGCAAAGCTGACGATGCCGAAGACGCTGGAATCCGGGTCGCGGGCCAGCACTACGCCCACCACGCTGACGCAGATGATGGTCAGGCGGGCGGCGAAGAGGCTCTGCTTCTCGCTCAGCTTGAGGTGGCCGAACTCCTGCAAAATGTTCTGGGACACGCTGGACGCCGCGGCCAGCATCTGGCTGTCCGCTGTGGACATCGTAGCCGCCAGGATGCCTGCAAGGATGAGTCCGGCGAGGACTGCCGCCAGCACACCGTGCTGGCTGATGAGGCTGGCGATGTGGACGATAAGGGTCTCACTGGACGAGCCGCTGAGGAATTCCAGCGCACCGACCCTGGTCATGCCGAGACCCACCATGCCGATGACGATGGACGCCGTCATGGCGATGACCACCCAGACGGTGGCGATGCGGCGGCTAAGAACCAGCTTCTTCTCGTCCTCGATGGCCATGAAGCGGAGCAGGATGTGGGGCATACCGAAGTAGCCGAGGCCCCACGCCATGGTGGAGACGATGCCCAGCAGGCTGTAGGATGCGGCCCCGCCGGTCACAGCGTCGTGACTGGCTGTCATGGTCAGGTAGCCGGAAAGGCTCTGGGCGTTCTCCACCACAGCGCCCCAGCCGCCGGCCACGACGATGCCGTAGCCCAGCACCGCGATGAGGGCCAGCGACATGACCACCGACTGGATGAGGTCGGTGGTGGTGACGGCGCGGAAGCCGCCGAGGATGGTATAGCCCACGATGACGAGGGCCGACACCAGCATTGCCGCCATGTAATCTACGCCGAAGAGGCTGTGGAACAGCTTGCCGCAGGCTGCAAAGCCCGAGGCCGTATACGGCACAAAGAAGACGATGATGATGACCGCGCCCAGAGCGTTCAGCAGGTTGCGCTGGTCATGGAAGCGAAGCGACAAGAACTGCGGTACCGTGATGGCGTCGAGGTTGGCCGAATAGCGGCGGAGCCGCCGGGCCACGATGAGCCAGTTGAGCCAGGTACCCAGCGCAAGGCCGATGGCCGTCCAGCCCGGCGAGGCAATGCCTGTCAGATAGGCCAGACCCGGCATCCCCATCAGCAGCCAGCTGGACATATCGCTGGCCTCGGCGCTCATGGCCGTGACCAGCGGCCCCATCTTCCGGCCGCCGAGGTAGAAGTCGGCGCTGTCGTTGTTGGTCTTGCTGTAGGCGAAACCCACCAGAAGCATGGCCGCAAGATAGACGATGATGGTGACGATGATACAGATCTCACTCATACACGTTCCCCCTTTGATGCTTTTTCCTCTATGATAAAAGCATGGCATGATTTTACCACAGTAAAGCATCAAAGTGCAAGACCCCTGGGCAGATTCTTACCCTATGACCGAAATTTCGTCCTTTGCAGCGTCCAAAACCGCTCAATATGCCAACAGGCCGTCCTCCGGAGGAGGACGGCCTGTTGGTTCGGATGAAGAAAATGATGAAAATAAAGAAGATGACAGATTATTTTGCGGCTTCGCCTTCGGGGAAGATGATCTTGTTCACGAAGAAGAAGATGACCATCGAGATGCCGCCGTTGAGCACCGTGGTGCCGATGTTGTAGATGAAATCAGGCACCAGCAGACCGGCCACAGCCACCCAGATGCAGTTGATGGAGTTGACGATGCAGGTGATGAGGCAGAAGGCCAGCAGATACCAGCCGATCTGCTTGGCGAGGTTGCCCTTGCTGCGGAAGACAAAGTTGCGCTGGATGGGAAAATTGATGCACTCGCCGATGACCATGGCCACCATGTAGGCGCAGAAGTAGGGCAGGCCGCCGTGGGCGGCGTCGTAGCCGAGGATGTTCCACTTGAAGGTCTCGCCGAACAGGGTGATGTCGATGCCCGGCCAGCCGAAGTCCACCACCGGCAGACTTACAAACGCCTTGGGCAGGAACTGCAGAAGCAGGTATTTGAACACGGTGATGAGGTTGGACACGATGACGAACAGTCCACCCTCCCGCACCCATTTGGCCGCGGCCGGATGCTTTGCGGCAAAGTTATTCCAGAAATTCATGACCTTATTCCTTTCAGCTGTTTTTGAGCCGGCTTTCCATCTGGCTGTTCAGGATGAGATTCTTGACGAACTCATAGATGACCCGGAGGATGCCCACGAGCCAGAAGCCTTTCAGCTCCCAGACGAGGCCGTCCACCATGCCCATGCTCACCATGCCGTTGGTCATCTTGGCCAGCGCGCGCAGCGGCATATTATACTGGAACACGGTGTTCAGGTCGGGGGTGCCTTTTGCAAAGCTGCTGTCCAGACGGCAGCGCAGCACCTTCTGTGCCACCCAGCCCAGCGGACTGCGGCCATGGTCCATCTCGCCCAGCGTCATGTTCCGGTCGATGCGGACGACATCCTCCGGCACAGGGTGGCCCAGCAGAGCCTCGAACTCGGCGTCGGTCACATAGGTGATCTGACCGGAGACGTAGTGGAGCAGGTCGAGACCCTCGTAGGGGTCGGGAGCGTCGGTCCCCTTGACGGAGACTTCCGCCGTCAGGCGGATGTCTGCGCTGGATGCACCCACGCGGAGCTGATAGCTTCCGCCTTCGACTTCCCAGCGGTCAGTCTTGACATTCCAGTAGCGGAACGCCTTGTCGTCCAGAGCGATGCTCACCGTCCTGCTCTCGCCGGGGGCGAGGAAGATTTTTGCAAAGCCCTTCAGCTCCTGCGCCGGGCGGAAGACTTTGGCGTCCTGCTTTGCGACGTAGAGCTGGACGATCTCGGCGCCGGCACAGCTGCCGGTGTTGGTGACAGTGAGGGTCACGCCCTTCTCGTCTGCCTTCAAATCACTGTACTCGAAGGTGGTGTAGCTCAGGCCGTAGCCGAAGGGGAACGCCACCGGCACACCGGCGGTCTGATAGTACCGGTAGCCCACATACAGGCCCTCGCGGTACTCCACATTCCGGCCCTCGCCGCCGAAGTTCGCCTTGGCGGGGGTATCGTCGTGAGCCTGCGCCCAGGTCTGGGACAGCTTGCCGCAGGGGCAGAGCTTGCCGGTGAGGACGTCTGTGGCCGCGCCTGCGCCTGCCTGTCCGCCCAGTGCGCCGTAGACCAGCGCCCTGCACTGGCCGGCCCACGGCGTCTCTATCGGCGCACCGGCGCTCAGCAGAACGACGACGTTCGGGTTGACGGCAGCCACAGCGGCCAGAAGCTGCTGCTGGTTCTCGGCCAGCTTCATGTCGGCGCGGTCGAGGCCTTCGCTCTCCCGCAGCTCATCGAGGCCGAGGCAGAGCAGAACGGTGTCCGCTTTCTTTGCGAGGGCCACAGCCTCTTCCAGCTTCTCGGCGTCAGCTGCACCCTGACGCTCGAAACCGGAGGCATAGCCCACGAGGGTGATGCCGCTGTCGTCGGCCTTGATGCTGTCCAGCAGGGTGTCCACCTGCAGGGCGTTGACGGCGCTGGAGCCTGCGCCCTGATAGCGGGGCGTCTCGGCAAAGTCGCCGATGACGGCCAGCTTCTCATTGGGCTTGAGCGGCAGGATGCCGCCCTCGTTCCTGAGCAGGACGATGCTCTCTGCGGCCGCGCGGCGGGCAAGCTTATGGTGCGCGGCAGCGTCGAAGGTGCGGGGCGCTTTTTCCACCGCAGCGTGGGTGGAGAGCACCAGTTCCAGCATCTCGTCGAGGCGGGCGTCCACGTCGGCCTCGGAAATTTTGCCGTCCTGTACGGCCTTCATCAGCTCCCGGATGGAGTCGCCGCCGGGACAGGGCATTTCGAGGGTGGAGCCGTTCTTCACGCCGAGGGCGTGGTCATTGGAGCCGCCCCAGTCGGTGACGACGGCCCCGTCGAAGCCCCAGTCCTTCCGCAGAATGTCCTGCAGCAGGTGGGCATTCTCGTTGGCGTAGGTGCCGTTGATGAGGTTGTAGGAGGTCATGATGGTCTTGGGCTTTGCCTCTTTCACCACGATCTCGAAGCCGGTCAGATACAGCTCCCGCAGGGTGCGCTCATCGAGCACCGAGTCGCTGGCCATGCGGCGCAGCTCCTGACTGTTGACCGCAAAGTGCTTGGGGCAGGCAGAGATGCCGTTTTTCTGGATGCCGCGCACATAGGCGGCGGCCATCCTGCCCGCGAGGATGGGGTCTTCCGAGAAATACTCGAAGTCACGGCCGCAGAGGGGGCTGCGCTGGATGTTCAGGCCGGGACCGAGCAGGACAGCCACTTCCTGTGCGGCGGCTTCCTCGCCCAGTGCCTCGCCCACGGCTTCGCCCAGCTTCTCATCCCAACTGCACGCAGTGGCGGAAGAGGTTGGAAAGCAGGTTGCCGGAACGCTGGGGTTGAGGCCCAGATGGTCGGCGGCACCGGCCTGCTTGCGGACACCGTTGGGGCCGTCCGAAAGGGTGATGGCCGGGATGCCCTTGCCCGGCAGAGCGCGGGTGGTAAAGACAGTCTCGCCCGAGAGCAGAGCGCATTTTTGCTCTAAGTTCAGTTTCTGGATGATGTCGGTATGCTTCATCGCATTTTCCTCATTTTATCCTGAGCAGGGCAAAGGCCCGCTGTCTGGTGCAGCGGGCCTTTGCCGTTGGTTCAGTTCAGGTGCTGCATGGAGAGAGTTCGGTTTAGACTTCTTCCTCTTCTTCCTTGCGCTTCTTGTAGTTCTTGATGGCGGTGTACTCCAAGCCAACGATGAGCAGCGCGGCCACGACGTCAGCGCCGATCATGATGACCTTCCACTTTGCCATGCCGGGGTTCAGGTTCTCAGCCTCATAAGCGCGGCTGTTGACCACGGTGTAGAGGATGTTCTTGGCAGAGGTGCGCAGTGCCTGCTTGCTGCTGTTGGTCAGAACGGTCACTTTGTTGTAATCGTTGCCGGTGGTGCAGAGCATCAGGTCGCCGCCGTTGCGGACAGCCTGATCGGCGGTCATGTAGCCGTAGACACCGAAGTAGTCGGTCTCGACGAAGCCGAGGAAGCCCCACTCGCCGCGCAGGACGTTCTGCAGCAGCTCAGAGCAGCCGCCAGCCCAGCGATTGCCGATGTAGTTGAAGGAAGACATGACAGCATGGCAGTCAGCATCCTTGACAGACATCTCGAAGGGCTTGAGGTAGATCTCGCGGATCGCCTGCTCGTTGGACCAGGTAGCCACCATGCAGTTACGGTTGCCTTCCTGATCGTTCAGGGCAAAGTGCTTCATGTAAGCGTAGACGCCGTGCTCCTGTGCGCCTGCGATGGCGTTTGCGGCCATAGCACCGGACAGGACACCGTCCTCCGAGTAGTACTCGAAGTTACGGCCGGAGAATGCGGTGCGGTGGATGTTCATAGCCGGGCCATACCAGCCGGAAGTGTTCATCTCATTGGCCATCTTGCCGATGCTGTCGCCGAAGTCGTGGGCCAGATCCTTGCTCCAGGTCATACCGATGAGGGTAGCAGCCGGGAAACCGACAGAACCGACGCCGGTGAAGTTGTTGTTGATGGATGCAGGGCCGTCACAGTCGTTGGTGCGCACCTTGCCGATGCTGTCCACGGCTGCGGTCTGGTAGCCGCCGAAGCCGATGGTCTGCTGCAGGTCGTCGATGCTCATCTCATCCAGCAGGTCATCCCACTTGGAATCGTTGTAGTCCACGCCGCGCAGGTCAGCCAGCTTGAGGCCGTTCTTTGCGCCGGTGGTGATGTCCTCTGCGTTGGGGTCATCGTCCTTCTCGTAGTTGACCTCAGTGTAGGTGTGTGCGTTGTCGAAGACAGCCTTGACCTCATCGCTCATGTTGTAATCAGCAGGAGCGGCAGTGGCCTCAGCATAGTTTGCAAAACCGTCCGCACGGGACAGATAGGTGATCTCGCCCTCTGCGAAATCGAACTGATTGGTCGCTGCAACAGCGTCGCTCTCGCGCTTGTTGGACTCGTTGTAAACGATGTCGGAAGCAACAGTGTAGGTCTTGGAATCCAGAACATTGTGGGAGTCAGAGTTGGTGCTGATGATGTAATCGCCAGCCTCCAGCACATAGCAGCCGTTGTTCTTGTAATCGTAGGAAGCCAGATCCTCGACCGGGATGGTGAAGTCGATGGTCTCGCTCTCGCCGGGGGCAAGCTCGCCGGTCTTGGCGAAGTCCAGCAGGTTTGCGGAAGCCTTCTCAATGCCGCCGTTGGTGTACGGAGGATCATTATAGATCTCCACAACATCCTTGCCGGCAGCAGAGCCGGTATTGGTGACGGTGACAGAGAACTTCAGGCTGCTGCCGTCGCTGGTGATGTCGCTCATCTTCTGGGTGAAGGTGGTGTAGCTCAGGCCGTAGCCAAAGGGATAGACAACTTCCTTGTCATAGTCGATGAGGCCCTCATCGGCGGCAGTCTCATAGAACTTGTAGCCGACGTAGATGCCCTCAACGTAGTTGACGAAGGAGGGAGTGGTACCCTCGGGGTCAAAGCCACTGGCGTTGGAATTGAACTCGGAAGTGTTGGTGTACTTGAAGTCGCCGAAGTTGTTCCACCACGGAGAAGCGGTCAGGTCAGCAGCATAGGTGTCAGCGGTACGGCCGGAGGGATTGACCTCACCGGCGACCACGCGGCCAAAGCCCTCAAAGCCGGACTGACCGGTGCCGGGGCAGAGCAGGACGCCCTTGATCTGGGGGTAATCCTTGACCCAGTCCATCTCGAAAGCGTTTGCGCCGTTGTAAACGACGACGACGTTGTCGAAGTTGGAAGTGACGAGGTCGATGAGCTCTTCCTCGCGGTTGGACAGCTGCAGGAAGTGGTCGCCCTTATCCCAGTCATTGCCCTCGTTCAGGGTGTCATCATAAGTGCCGTTGTAGTAGCCGGCACCCTTTTCACTGCCGCGATACTCAGCCACACGGCGGATCCAGCTGCCGTCCACGACAGCAGACATGTCGGTGGGAAGGTCTGCGCCCTCACCGCCGACGCGGGTGATGACGACCATGGCGGTGTCAGAGTATGCCTTGGCGTTTGCCATCATCTCGTCGGTGTACAGGCTGACATTCGGCTCGGGCAGAGTCCAGTCCTGCTTGGACATACCAACGGTGGGGCGGGTGGAGCAGTAATCGGTGTAGAACTTGCTCAGCTCGTCGTTGGTCTCGATGCCTGCATCATGCAGACCGGTGAGCAGGTCGGTGACAGGGTAAGCGTCGTTCAGAGCGCCGGAACCGGTGCCGCCATAGCAGGGGCTGGTGGAAGCCCAGCCGAAGACGTTCAGCTTGGAGCCAGAAGCCACAGGCAGGATGTTGTCGTCGTTCTGAGCCAGAACGATGCCTTCCTGGGTGATCTCATTGACCAGCTCGGTAGCCTCTGCGGAAGTCTCCTCACTGATGGAACCTTCGCCGGAGACCAGGTCCAGCATGGTGGACATGGGGCCGGTGCAGATGAGGTTGGCGACAATCGCCAGCGCCAGCAGAATGGCGAGGCCGGACTGCGCACGGATCATCTTCTTTTTCGCTTTGGGCATCTTCCGCACCGCGAACATCACGAGGAGCGCGAGTACGAGGACGACGCCGAATGCAATCAGATAGTTCTGAATGTTCGAAACTACCTGCATTACATCATCCATATTGATGGACAACATAATTTTCTTCCTCCTTATTCTGAATCCATATTTTCCGGGTACAGCTCCCGGAGCATTGCCACTATTATAAATGGATTCAAAGAAAATTCACAAACATCTTCACAATCTGTCATTTTGGAGGCATAGTTTGCAGAAGTTTCAATTTGATTTCAAATTTTATTGTGCTAATCCACAATTTCGAGAGCGGTTTTATTGTGCATCATGCCAAAAGCAAAAACTCCCCCAGCCGCTGACGCGGCAGCCCCCTCAAAGAGGTGGCCCTTGGCAAAGAGGACAATGTTTCGCTCTCTACCAAAGGCTCCCTCCCTGAGGGAGCTGTCACCGCAGGTGACTGAAGGAGTCCCTTTACTTTTCCGGGACCGGCAGCAAGATCCGCAGGGTGAACCAGCCGTCGGCCCAATGAAGGGTCATGGTGCCGTCGTGGCGCTGGGCGGCCGCCTGCACGCCCTGCAGGTCGTAGCCGCCGTGGGCGTTGTGGACGGGCAGACCGTCCGCGCCCATCTCCACGGGCTGGGCGCAGTAGTTCTCGAAGCGGAGCATCACGCAGCCGCTCTGGTTGTAGATGGCCACCCGCAGCAGACGCTTTTCGGGGTCGGGCTCGGCCAGCACGCTCTCGATGGCGTTGTCCAGCGGCGCACCCACGAGGGTACACAGCTCCCGCGTGCTCAGAAAGCCCAGCTGGCTGCCGTCGGCCACGCTGGTCATGTTGATGCCGCGCTGCTGGCAGTCCATGCTTTTGGCGGTCAATAGGGTATCCAATACCGGGTTGCCAGTCTTGTTCTCGGCCTCATACTGCCGGAGGCCGCTCTCCATCCGGGCCAGAGCCGCGTCCTGCTTGGCCCGGTCGCGCTCGGCGCGGATGTCCGCGATTTGGATCTTCAGCTCGTGATAGCGGCTGTTGATGAGCCGGATGCCCTCTTTGCTCCGCTTGTACTGCTCGTACTGACGGTGGAGCACCTCGTCCATGGCGGCAAGCTCGCTGTGGAGCGCCGCCTCCCGCAGCTGCTCGTGCTGGACCGTCAGGATGAGCACGCCGCAGAAATCCACCAGCGTGCGGATGTAGTAGACGCTCATATCCACCTCGCGGTCGCCCAAGAACAGCAGGTTGCTCACCGCGAAGACCATCGCCGCCATGACGACGGCCACGAGGGCCGCTTTTCCGCTGATGACGATATGGCCCTTGGGGCTGGTGTGCTTATGCTCCAGCACCCAGATGCAGCCGAAAACGCCGCCGTAGACCACCACCAGAAGCAGCAGTGACAGGCCGTCGGCCCCGCTGCGCTGAGGCCAGAGGAAGCAATGCAGCTGCCACTCGGCGCTGGCCGCCAGCTCTGCCAGAACGAAGGCCCGGGCGCAGACATAGCCCGCTTCCAGCAGGGAGATGGCGCGGGTGACCCAGAGGTATAAATACTGTATCCCCACAGCTGCCGCCATGCAGGGGATCCACCACGCCAGCGGGACGCTGCCCGTGGCCTGCAAAAAAGCACTCAGGGCCAGCGCCCATGCCGCACTGGCAGCGATGGTGGCCGTTTTGCCGAAGCGGATGCCCAGCGGCAGGGCGTAGATGCCCACGGCCAGACACTCGGCCAGCGCCGTATACAGGCGCGGGATGTTGGGCAGTGCCGTCATGCACCCTCACCCCCGATGTGGTCGGCCAGCGCCGCGAGGAAGGCTTTCCGCCGGGGGCGGCTGACCTGCAATTCGTAGGCTCCCACCTGCACCATCCCCTGCTGCACGCTCTTCACCTGTGCCAGATTGACAAGGTAGCCGCTGTTGCAGCGGGCAAAGGGCCGCTCGGCCAGCTTTTCCTCGAATGCTTTCAGGGTGCCTGCCGCCACGAAATCGCCCTCTTCGGTATAAAAATGGACGCGGTGTCCCTCGCTTTCCAGATAATAGATGAGGGACGAATCCAGCCGCCGCATCCCGCCCTCCACCGGCAGGGCCAGATAATGCCGTGCGCGGCGGCGCAGCTGCTCTTCGGCCTTGCGCAGCTGCTGCGAAAACGCAAAATAAGGCACCGGCTTGAGTACATAGTCCAGCGCGCCCACCGCGTACCCGCCGATGGCGTACTGCGCCATATTTGTGATGAAAACGATGATGACGTCCTTGTCCAGCTCCCGCACCCGCCGGGCCGTCTCCATCCCGTCCAGATGCTTCATCTCCACGTCCAGAAACAGGATGTCGTACACCGGGCGGTAATCATCCAGCAGCTCCATGCCGTCGGCGAACTCCGTCACCGCGAACTCGGTGCCGTACTGCCGGGTGTGCCGCTGCACATAGCCCTGAAGCTGCGCCCGCACCTCTGCCTCGTCCTCCACCAGAGCAATGCGTATCATTGCCGCACCTCCTTTTTCCGCAATTTTTCCAGTTTTTATTGTAACACGAAATAGGGCGTGTGGCAAATAGGAGAACGAAAGGAGGCCCCGCAAAGCGGGGCCTCCCGACAGCTTATTCGGTTTCCTCTTTGATGCTGTCTCCAAACAGCACCCGCAGATAGTCTCTGCGCCCGTAAAGCACACGGTCGATGAACACATCACTGCCATTCACATGGTAAAAGATCAGATAGCTTCCGCTGACCAGAAACCTCTCGTCACTGTTTGCGTCGGAGACGGAGGCTAACGGCGCTCCCATCAATGCATGTTCCTGCAATATCCGAATTTTCTTTGTAATTTTAGCCACTGCCTTTTTAGCCGCAGCTGTATTTTGCAACTCATCCGAAATATAATCCCGAATCTCTAAAAGATCACCTTGTGCTTTCGGTGCTACTATCACTTTATTCATCGGCAATTCCGAGATTTTTCTCTACGGCCTCCAGCGTCAGCCAACCTTCCGTCTCCCCTGAACGGCGGCCCTTGGCAATTTCGTTCATGAGCCGGATGGTAGCCTGTGCCTTTTCATAATCGTGCATATCCACGATAGCGTACCGGCCGCGGCCATTCTTGGTCAGAAAGACCGGTGCCCCTTCCTCGACATCCCGCAGCACCTCGGTATAGTTTCTCAAATCGGAAATAGGTTTGATGTTCGGCATAAGATCAGCTCCTTTCAAGTCTAGTATAACAGATGCGCTGTAAAATTCAACAGCAAATTTGCAGCGTAATAAAACAGCAGCCCCGCTTCATCTGCCGCGAGGCTGCTGTTCTGTGATTGGAAAATTTCAGGCTCAGTTCGTCTTGACGGCCACAAGGATACGGATCTTCCTGCCGCCGGAGCAGCCGAAGTTGTCGTACCAGCCGATGAGCTTATAATCCTCGGTGTTGATCTTGGGCAGCGAGGTGGCGAAATACTGGCCGTTCGACCACAGATACACCTGCATATCGTCGGCGGTCTCATAGCGCTTGTCGCCGCTCATGACCGAAGCTGCGCCCAGCTTATCGATGACTACCGGCGAGAGCTGGAGCATCCGGTTGATGGTCTTGCCGTCGGCAGAACGGCCGATGGCGATGCCGCCTGCGATAATGGGGTACTTGGTGGCGGTGCTGTAGGCCACCTGCTTGCCGCCGGAGTAGCAGACGTAGGTCGCGCCCTCGCCCAGATAGTTGAGGAAGTCGCCCAGTGTACCGCCCACGCTGTCGCCGGTGCGGCGGAGCACATAGCTGAACAGCTGGTCCGTCTTGCCGGTAAGGGTGTTCCAGGTAGAGCTGACGACGCTGCCGTCGATGAGGCCGTAGAGCACATCGCTGGTGCTGGGGAAAAGGATGTTCTTCACATCCTGGAAGGTCTCCTCATCGGTCTTGGCTGCCTTGGTGGTCGCAGCGGGGAGGCCTGCGGCCTCTCTTGCGGCGTCCTGTGCCTTGTCGCTGATCTTTTTGTCGATCTTCTTGGCGGCTTCGTCCGTCAGGCGGCGGACAGAATCCAGCGCAGCGTACTCCCACAGGTCACCGGTCACATCGTCGAGGATGACCCGGTCGATCTGGCCCGCAGAATTGGTGGTGTAGTAGCGGACGTCG
>OHGJ01000489.1_pt1 | contig 16645 bp, 9 predicted proteins | sample 1567751 | NCBI WGS metagenome assembly OHGJ01 (sample SAMEA3879526, study PRJEB24766) | human gut metagenome | biome: human-associated habitat; feature: feces | place: USA | collected 1985/1987 | reverse complement strand
TGACCCCGGCCAAGGTTTACAGATACGGATTCGCCCCCTTACATCCGGTAACGACCGAGTCGACCGATGAATACCGTACGTTCTTAAAAAATCCGTTATTGACCGCTGTCACGGAGCAATACCTACCACCTGTCGCAGATATCCATACGACTTGCGACCTCCCGGTGAGATCAAAAAGAGCACCTATTTACCTCTGTACCTATAATCATGGTAACTGGAGGCCTTTCGCCATGAGCGAACGGATCGGCAACCGCTGTACCTTCCCGAAGATCGTAGGCGATGATGTGTTTATCATCGCCGAATATGACAAAGAGGCTTATGGCTCACTACGCTTCATCACATCCCCTTTCCATGTGAGCAATACGGGGATCATCACGAAAATTAAGCCCGATCCGGCCCGAACCGATTCCATCTTTATCGCCTCGGACAACCCGTATCAACAGCAAGTGCCGTATACACTCGCTTATTGGGAACAGGAACAGCAGTGTTTTAAAAACGGATATTTCCCGACAGACACGATACCCGGTGGCATCCTCATTCGCAAGATACCTAAAGGGAGCCTGTTGAAAGCGATGATCTCGCGACCGGAAAAGGCTGCGGAAGATCGTATCTTTTTGGTGGAAAACGATACGGTAAAAAGATATTAACCATGAAAGAGCTGTTGAAACTCGGCGTATATACCCTACTTGGGACACTTTTGCTAAGCGCCCCTTTCGCAGGATTGGGAATGCTATCCACACACTTGGTGACAGAGAAAACCTTTTGGATTCAACTAATCGCCCTGTTCTTATCCGCCGTGTCCCTACAAGGTTTGTGGTTGAATCCAAGCAAGGGGCTGTGCCCATGGACTTACGTGGATATCCTCCCCCTTTCCCTCTTGGGGCTTATCCTCCTCTCTTATCCCTACTCCATACACCCGGAGCCGGAAAAGCTCCTGTTTATCGGACAAATGGTTGTCTTGTGGTATCTGCTTCGGCAGGTGTTCCATGAATATCCGGTGCTCATAGGATATTTTTCAATGTTCTTTATCGCGACAGGCCTTATAGAAGCCATCTGGGGCTTCCGTCAATTACAGGGATGGGCCTATTCGAACCATTCCCTGTTTCGGCTGACCGGCTCTTTTTTCAATCCGGGGCCTTATTCCGGATATTTGGCGATCACATTACCGGTGGCTCTTGGCATCTTGCTGGAACAGTCCAAACGAAATATGCCCTATTACCTGTCCATGGGATGTATAGGCACAGCGATCGTTGTACTTCCTGCGGGAATGAGCCGATCGGCATGGATAGCGGTGGTCGTTTCTTGCGCCTGGGTATATGCCCTGTACCGCCTTGACAGGAAACAGGCAGCGACCAGACTGAGACAACACAAAAGGTGGTATATCATAGGCGGTATCCTAGGCGGCATATTGCTTCTTGGCGGGAGCGCATCACTCTATACATTAAAGAAAGATTCGGCAGACGGAAGGTTTCTGATGTGGAAGATCACGACGAAAGCGATACAAAAACAACCGATTACAGGTACCAGCCTAGGTGGGTTCCCTGCCGCTTACGCTGAAACACAAGCGGAATACATGGCTTCGGGAAAAGCGACTGAACAGGAAAAGTTGGTTGCCGGATGCCCGGAGTACGCATTTAATGAATACTTGCAGATTGGATTAGAACAGGGGTTAGTAGGATTAGCCCTATTTATAGGCTGGCTGGGGCTTCTATTTTATAAAGGAATAAAGAACAAAAGGTATGCTTGTTGCGGGGGATTGATGTCTCTGGCTATATTCGCCTTCTCTTCTTATCCATTGCAATTGCCGGAGTTTTGGGTAGTATTGATATTCCTAGGGGTGATGAGCGTAACACCGGACAAGGATGAGATCCGTGAGAACCAAGCCGAATCAAATGGCCATAGATGGGGCAAACAGATATTTTTTATGGGAATCGCTATTCTTGGAATTGGTTTGTTCTGGATGCAAAAAGATCATTATAAGGCTTATCAACAATGGAATAAGGCGCAAATGTTTTACAATAATAAAGCTTACGAAGCGGCCTTGGAGGTATATGAACCTTTGTATCCATTATTGAAGCATAAACCGGAATTCCTTTTCGAGGCCGCTCAATCTCTTAGCAAAACCGGACAATATGAGAAAGCGAATGGATATCTGGAAAGAGCTGTCTTATTAAGCTCCGATCCCATGCTTTATTACGTAATGGCTAAAAATGAGCAGTGTTTAGGTGAATACCGACAAGCGGAAAAGCACCTGTTACATGCCATTGACATTTTACCGGAACGTATCTATCCGTATTATCTGTTAATGAATCTTTATACGGAACCATCTTATTTTCAACCTGCAAAATTGAAAATGGCGATTGATTCCGTATTAACTAAGAAACCCAAAGTGGAAAGTTCCGCTATTAAAGAAATGAAAGAGAAAGCACGAAGTATGTTAAACAACACATCAATATGAATACAATATCCTTATTTTTATAGCAATTACGACTACATCGTAACAATAAATACTTATATTTGCGAATGATAAATTGTACAAACCGATCAATCATACGAGTATGAAATACTATAAATTGTTGACCTTTACGCTTTTATTCTGTTTAAGCGCATGCGGCGGAGAAAAGAAAGATACAGATACCACACAGGATTCCGTAGAAACCGTATTGCCGGATGAGGCGAACGAAGTCACGATCATGACATTGAAGCAAACGGAATTTAATCATGAGTTGATAAGCAATGGTAAACTGTCCGCTCGCAAGTTGGTGGACTTACAATTTGAGTCGGCAGAACCCATCGCCCGCATCTACGTGAAGAACGGAGACCGGGTAAACAAAGGACAGAAAATAGCGGAACTCGCTACTTTCCGGCTCACGAACAAAACAGCGCAAGCCAAGGATGCCCTAGAGAAAGCGAGGCTTGAATTAAAAGACGTATTGATCGGTCAAGGATATATGCTGGAAGACTCAGCGAAAGTCCCGCCCGCGACGCTCAACCTAGCACGGGTAAAAAGTGGATATGATCTGGCGCTCGCCCAATATCAACTTGCCCAATATGAGGAACAGAATGCGACGCTAATCGCGCCTTTCGACGGTATTATCGCAAACCTTTTCGCTAAACAAGAGAACGTGGCGTCTACGACGGACGCATTCTGTACCGTTATCGATCCTCATAGTCTGGAAGCCTCTTTCACCGTATTGGAAAGTGAGTTGCCGCTTATCCAAAACGGAGATAAAGTGGAAGTTACCCCTTTCGCCACCACCAGCTTAAAGACTGAAGGACGTATATCCGAGATCAACCCGCTAGTGGATGAGAACGGGATGGTACAAGTGAAAGCGGCGGTAAACGACAAAGGTAAATTATTCGAAGGCATGAATGTACGGGTTAGCGTACAACGCTCGCTTGGGAAGCAATTGGTCGTACCTAAAACGGCTGTGGTATTACGTTCCGGAAAACAAGTCGTATTTACTTTAGTTGATGGGCACGCTTATTGGAACTACGTGCGTACCGGACTGGAAAACGCTGATAGTTATACCCTTTTGGAAGGATTGAAAGAAGGGGATGTCGTGATTACAAGCGGCAATATTAATCTGGCGCATGAGTCACCGGTCAAGGTAATTAAAAATTGAGAATTGAGAATTGAAAATTAGTTGCGTATGATTCGCTTCCTGCTACAACGTCCGATAGCGGTATTGATGGCTTTTACGGCCTGCTTTATCGTGGGGTTGGTGACTTATTTCACCATACCGGTCTCCTTATTGCCTGATATCGCCATACCTGAGATTACCGTTCAGATATCCGGACAAAATACATCCGCACGGGAATTGGAAAACACCGTCGTGAAGCCGGTCCGTTTGCAATTGATGCAAGTGGCAGGATTACGGGATATCCATAGCGAGACTCGCGATGGAGCGGGTATTATCCGCCTTAGCTTCGACTTTGGCACGAACACGGATCTTGCCTTTATAGAGGTCAATGAGAAAATAGACGCCGCCATGAATTACCTGCCCCGTGAGGTAGAACGTCCACGGGTAGTCAAGGCGAGCGCTACGGACATTCCGGTGTTTTGCCTCAACCTCACACTCAAGACAATTGAAAATGATGCCGCTTTCCTCGATCTTTGCCAATTCGCGGAAACAGTAATCAAACGAAGGATCGAACAGTTGCCGGAAGTCGCGATGGTGGATATCACGGGCATATTAGGACGGCAATTACAGATCGTACCGGATATGAAACTCTTGGATATGGCTGATATTACGTTAAATGATTTGGAATCAGCCTTGTCTGCCAATAATATAGAGCCGGGAAGCATGACCGTACGGGATGGTTATTATGAGTACAATATTAAATTTTCTACCTTATTACGTACACCGGAAGACGTACAAAATATCTATATCCGTAAGAATGACCGAATCTTCCAGATAAAAGATCTGGCAAAAGTAGCTGTCGTACCGGAAAAAGAAACCGGCTTATCGCTAGCCAACGGGGAAAGGGCCGTCACGTTAGCCGTTATCAAGCAAGCGGATGAGAATATGGACAATATGAAAGAGGCGCTTGCCGAGGTTACCGATTATTTCAAGTCTATTTACCCGGATATTGAATTTACGATCACAAGAAACCAGACCGAGTTATTGGATTATACGATCTCCAACCTCAAGCAGAACCTATCGTTAGGTTTCTTATTTATCTGCATCGTGGCGATCCTTTTCCTCGGGGACGTAAAAAGCCCGGCGGTAATCGGACTAAGTATGGTAGTCAGTATCATCATTAGTTTCTTGTTCTTCTACCTTTTCAATATGTCCTTAAATATCATCTCCCTATCCGGATTAATTCTGGCATTGGGTATGATGATAGACAGCTCCATCATCGTGACGGAGAATATAGCGCAATACCGGGCAAAAGGAGATAATCTGGAAGAAGCGTGTATAAAAGGGACCACAGAAGTAATCACCCCCATGCTTAGTTCCACATTTACCACGATCGCTGTATTCGTTCCGCTGGTATTTATGAGTGGTATAGCGGGAGCGATTTTCTTCGATCAGGCGTTTGCCGTTACGGTTGGTTTAATGGTCTCTTATTTCACCGGAATCATGTTACTGCCTGTACTTTACAAATTAGTTTACAGCATACCGGAGATCAAGCATTCCTTTTTCAACCTGAAAATAAACAATTTGATCAAGGAGCATACGCTGGACCGGTTCTATGACGGAGGGGTTGATTTCATATTCAGGCATAAGACCACTAGCCTACTATTTGTAGCTGTCACCATCCCCCTTTGCGCGATCCTATTCTATATGATCCCCAAAAGCCGGATGCCGGAAATCGATCAGAATGAGTTAATCGCACATGTTGAATGGAATGAGAACATCCATATTGATGAGAATAGAAAGAGAGTCACCGAATTATTTGGTGAGGCCGATCGGTTAGGTGCGCAACACACGGCCTATATCGGACAGCAACAATTCCTGCTAAACCGAGACAGGGAATTATCCATCTCGGAAGTAGAGCTTTATTTCAAGACAGAAGAGACCGATGCTATCGCTCCTTTACAACAAGAAATCTCCGCTTGGGTAAAGCGAAATTACCCGACAGCCGTATTATCGTTCTCTCCGCCGGAGACTGTGTTTGAGAAACTGTTCGTAACCGGTGAGGCCGATATCGTAGCCGAGTTCTATGCCCGTAACAAAGAACAAGCTCCGGATGCCCCTACTTTGCAAAAACTAGAGAAAACACTAGAGAGTAAGACCGGTCTCGCTCCCGTTGGCGTAGCTTTCGAGAATCAATTAAACATATCCATAGACCATCAGAAACTATTACTTTATAATATCTCCTATGAAGAGGTCTACCGGGTACTTAAGACGGCCTTCAAGGAAAATGAAGTCGCTACTTTACGCTCTTATCAACAGTATTTACCGATCACGCTAGCCGGAAACGAGCAAACGGTCGATCATATCCTACATAATACGTTAATCCGTACGCAACCGGACGAAAACCAAAAGACGAATCATGTTCCTCTTAGCGCAGTAACAAAGATTACTCCCGGAGAAGACTTGAAGACACTCACCGCTGGAAAGAACGGGGAATATATTCCTTTTAGCTTCTATCAAGTAGAGAACGCGGAACAGTTAATGGAAAATATTCGGGAGCTCGTCCGCAGCGAATCCAAGGATAAGACGAATTGGGACATCGATTTCTCGGGAAGCTTCTTCTCGAACCAACAAATGCTGAATGAACTGGTCGTCATCTTGTTCATATCCATTCTCTTGATGTACTTTATCTTAGCGGCGCAATTCGAGAGCTTCTTGCTGCCCTTGATCGTCCTGCTGGAAATACCTATAGACGTAGCCGCCTCCTTACTGGTATTATGGATATGCGGGCATACCTTAAACCTGATGAGTGCTATCGGTATCGTGGTAACTTGCGGTATCATCATAAACGACTCTATCTTGAAACTGGACGCGATCAATGAGCTTCGGAAAGAAGGTGTACCCTTGATGGAAGCGATCCATGAGGCGGGTCGTCGCCGTCTGCGCCCGATTATCATGACCTCATTGACAACTATATTCGGTATGGTACCGCTACTATTCACGTTCGATATGGGAAGTGAGTTGCAAAAGCCGCTCTCCATTGCCATGATCTCGGCGATGCTGATCGGTACGGCAGTCAGTTTATTTATTATCCCTTTGGTTTATTGGTTTATCTATAGGAGACATGCATTATGAAAAAAAGATACAAGAGGACATTCCTAGTTTTATACGCGTTCTGTTCGCTATTAGCCGAAGGAGTATCGGCCCAATCGCTCGTCCTTTCCCTTGAGAAGACGATCTCATTGGCCGCCGATAGCTCGCTGGAGGCTTTTCGTACGAAAAACCTATTCTTGTCCGGCTACTGGGAGTTTCGTAATTACAAAGCGGAGCGACTGCCTAGTCTTACATTGAATATCACACCCGCCGAATATTACCGGGATATCACGAAACGATACGATTCAGAAAAAGACATCGACGAATACCGTAAGCAACAGTCCTTTTATGCGGGAGGAAACTTAAAGATCAAGCAGAACTTCGATATGCTGGGTGGTAGTTTCTTCGTGGACACGGATCTGGGGTATATGCGCTATTTCGGCTCGAATACTTATAATCAGTTCACCTCCGTTCCAATCCGTATCGGATACAGCCAAGATTTATTGGGATACAATCCTTTCCGGTGGGAGAAGAAGATAGAGCCTCTAAAATATGAGAAAGTAAAGAAAGAGTTGCTTTATAATATCGAGACCGTCAGCGAGCAAGCCACCACTTATTTTTTCTCTTTAGCCATGGCTCAAGTAGAATATGATATGGCCAAAGAAAATGTAGCGACAACCGATACGTTATACCGTACCGGCCAAGAGCGGCATAAGATCGCGGCTATTAGTCAAGCGGATTTACTAACACTCAAACTGGATGCGATCAATGCCCGCAATACGTTACAAAACGCCGATATAGCCTTGAAGCGAGCCATGTTCAGTCTGGCCTCGTATTTGAATTTCGATAAGAATACGAAGATACGGCTTCGTCTGCCGTCACGCCCCCATGATATGGATATTCCGGTGGATCAAGCATTGACGTTAGCCCGGGAGAATAACCCCAAGTTTCTGGAAGTGCGGCAAGAGGTGTTAGAGGCCGAGCAACAAGTGGATAAGACCAAAAAGGAAACCTTATTCAACGCTTCCTTGAATGCCAGTATCGGTTTCAATCAAGTAGCGACCCAGTTTAAGGAAGTTTACAAGAATCCGCTGCAGCAGGACTTGGTATCGATATCTATCTCTATTCCCCTTATAGACTGGGGAGTACGGAAGGGTAAATACAATATAGCCAAAAGCAATCTAAATGTTACGCAAATATCCGCACGGCAGACGGAAGTCACTCTGGAGGAAGACGTAATCATGACTGTCGGCGATTTCAATGTACAGCAAAACCTGATCGCCAGCGCCGAGGAGGCTTTGGATATCGCGATCATGGCCTATAACGAGACCAAGCAACGTTTCATGATCGGCAAAGCGGATATCAATAGCCTTACGCTCTCCTTGAACCGGCAGCAGGAAGCGCAACGTAATTATATCACGGCCTTGCAAAATTATTGGTTGAGCTATTACAAAATACGTAAGCTCACCTTACATGATTTCGAGACAGGCATCTCATTAGCCAACGAATTTGATTACGAGCATGGGTTCTAAGCCGAACATATCATCCTTTACGATCATCGTCACCTTCCTTTGTATCGCATTGGCGGGGATCGCTTTCGTGTCTTTATTGCCGATCAAGCTATCTCCCTCCCGTACGCTGCCGAAATTAAGTATCAGCTATAATATGCCCTCCAACTCAGCGAGGGTTATCGAGATGGAGGTAACCTCACGGTTGGAGGCGATGCTTGCCCGTATCAAAGGAATCAAAGAGATCTCCTCGACCTCGGGAAACGGATGGGGAAGGATTACCTTAGAACTAGATAAACATACGAATATAGACGCCGCACGTTTCGAGGCATCAACCATTGTTAGGCAGACGTGGCCGGACCTTCCGAAAGAATTAAGTTATCCGATTTTAGAGATGAGCCGTCCGGACGACAAGGAATCACGCCCGTTCATGAGTTATACCTTGAACGCTTCCGCTACCCCGATATTCATCCAGCGATTCGCCGAGGATCAGATAAAGCCCCGGCTTAGCAGCGTGCAAGGTATTTATCGTATCGATGTTAGCGGGGCAACCCCTATGGAATGGCGCTTGGAATACGATAGCCGCCAGCTACGGGATCTGGGGATCACGATAGAGGATATCCAATCGGCGATCAGCCAATATTACAAAAAAGAGTTCCTTGGAACCGCTAATATGGGACAAGGAGATACCAGCAAGGAATGGATTCGTCTGGCGTTAATGCCGGAAAAGATCACGAATGGGTTCGAACCATCGCATATCACCGTCGCAAACAAAGATGGTAGCTTAATCCGGCTGGATCAATTGATAAAGGTAACCCGGCAAGAAGAGGCCCCGCAAAGTTACTACCGGATCAATGGTTTAAACTCTATTTACCTGTCTATCCGTGCGGAAGAGACTGCCAACCAGTTGCAATTAGCCAAGAAAGTGAAGGAAGAAATGGAACATATCCGCACCTTGCTTCCTCCCGGTTACGAGATCCATACCAGTTACGACGCTACCGAATTTATCCAAGAAGAATTGGATAAAATCTACGTCCGTACAGGCTTGACCATCTTGATCCTCTTGCTCTTCGTTCTGCTGATTACCCGGAATGTACGTTATCTGTTCTTGATCATCATCAGTTTAAGTATCAACCTGTGTATAGCCGTTATCCTTTATTATTTATTAGGGTTGGAGATGCAATTGTACTCGCTGGCGGGTATCACGATCTCTCTCAGCTTGGTGATCGATAATACGATCGTGATGACTGATCACATCCGGCACCATCATGACCGGAAAGCTTTCTTGTCTATTCTGGCGGCAACTTTGACGACTATGGGTGCCCTCGTGATTATCTTCTTCTTGGATGAGAAGATACGGTTGAATTTACAAGATTTCGCCGCTGTCGTGATCATTAATCTGGCCGTATCTTTGTTCATCGCGTTATTCTTGGTTCCGGCATTGATCGATAAGATGAATTTGCACCCGAAGAAAGCCGCTTCTTCTTCCCCAAAAGCTCGGAGTCATTGGAAACAACATCCGGTGGTCCGTCCGATACGGTCGTTCATACACCGTTTCCCAGTCTATTTCTCTCATTATTACCGGGCGCAGATCCGTTTCCTTTGCAATTGGAAAAAGCTGGCTTGCCTTATTCTAGTACTGGCTTTCGGACTACCGATCTTTTTATTGCCGGAGAAGATCGAGCCGGAAGAGAAGGATCTATCCGCAAGGGACTCTTTGTGGATCGCCCGCTACAATGAATTCGCAGCGAAAGATATTTGGAAGGAAACGATAAAACCTATCGTCGATAAGAGTTTGGGAGGAACCTTGCGGCTATTTGTCCAAAAGGTATACGAGGGAAGTTATTTTACCCGGAATGAAGAAACGGTATTAAGTATCAGCGCTTCCATGCCGAACGGTACGACCCTTGATCAAATGAACCACTTGATCAACCGAATGGAGGCTTACTTGAGTACCTATAAGGAAATACGGCAGTTCCAGACCAGTATCTATAACGCACGTCAAGCCAGTATCAACGTCTATTTCACCCGTGAGAACGAGCGAAGTGGTTTCCCCTACACCTTGAAAAGCAGGGTGATTAGCAAAGCGTTGGAATTAGGTGGTGGCAGTTGGGGCGTATGGGGACTTATGGACCAAGGTTTCAGCAATGATGTCCGTGAGAACGCAGGTTCTTTCCGGATCGAGATGTACGGATATAATTATGACGAGCTATACGAATGGGCGGAGAAACTGCGGGAGAAATTGCTTACGTATCGCCGTATCAAGGAAGTATTGATCAATTCCGAGTTTTCTTGGTGGAAGGATGATTATCAGGAATTCTACTTCAACTTGAATAAATCCCGTATGGCGCAAGCGGATATATTGCCTATCGATTTATTCGCGTCTATCCGGCCTGTTTTCGGTAAAGATATCTACGCAGGTACCATCGTCGTTGATAACGAGACGGAAAAGCTAAAACTTTCTTCCCGCCAATCAAAGGAGTTCGATATATGGAGTATGCAATATGTACCTCAAACCATCCGTGATAAATCCTATAAGTTGTCCGAACTCGCTATCGTCGAGAAAAGCCAAACCCCTCAACAGATAGCGAAAGTAAACCAGCAATACAGGCTCTGCCTGCAATATGAATATATCGGAGCTTCCTCACAAGGCGAGAAGATACAGAAAAGGGAACTTAGAGAGTTTAACAAGATCCTGCCTATGGGATATACGGCTAAAGCGGAAAAGAACTATTGGTCATGGGATCAGAAAGATAATAAACAATATGCGTTATTATTCTTGATCATCGTTATTATTTTCTTTACGACCAGTATCTTGTTTAATTCCTTGAAACAACCGCTGGCGGTCATTTTTGTCATACCGATCTCTTATATCGGGGTATTCCTGACCTTCTATTGGTTCAAGCTAAACTTCGACCAAGGAGGATTCGCCTCCTTCGTTTTATTATGCGGTATCACGGTAAACGCCAGTATCTATATCTTAAACGAATATAACCAAATTCGGGAACGGATACCCGCTATTTCCCCAATCCGTGCTTATCTAAAGGCATGGAACGCCAAGATCACACCGATTTTCCTAACCGTTATATCGACCATACTCGGATTTATCCCGTTCATGCTAGGCACCGATAAAGAAGCCTTTTGGTTCCCGCTCGCCGCCGGAACGATAGGCGGCCTTATCATGTCTATCCTAGGCATCTTCTTTTATTTACCGATATTTACGCTGAAAAAAGAACGGCATTAAACAGGAATACGTATCTTTAACGGATAAATCGTTAATCAAATTCATTAAACTTATGAGACACATAAATTATTTAGTATTGCTTCTGGTAGCTTGCTGCGTAGGTGCTTGCAGTTCCCCGAAAAATGATACGAAAGATGCTTATCCGATGTTCTGGACTTGGTTGGATTACCAGCCCGGAATGAATTTCGACTCCATCTGCACGATCATGAATGAGGCGGGGATAGACGGTGTCATGCTAAACGCCCCTACTCCGGATGATTATCGGGCCGCTATTCCCATCGCCCAGAAACATGGGATAGAGGTCTACGCTTGGTTATGGACGATGAATCTGGAACATGACCGAGACGCTATCTTAAAAGAACATCCCGAATGGTTCAGCGTAAACCGCAATGGACAAAGCTTGGCCGATACGACCGCTTACGTGGATTACTACAAATTTATGTGCCCTGCCTTACCCGAGGTACGGGAGTTTATCAAGAAGAAAATAGAGGCTTACTGCGAGGTAGAGGGTTTGAACGGTATCGCTATCGATTACCACCGTTTCGTGGACGTTATCCTGCCGACTACCCTTTGGCCGAAATACGGTATCGTGCAAGATCAAGAATATCCGCAATGGGATTTTGGCTATCACCCGGCTATGATCGAGAAGTTCAAGGCCGCTTACGGATATGATCCAAGAGAACAGGAAGATCCCTCGCAAGACGAGAAATGGCTTCAATTCCGTTGTGACCAGATTACCGAGGTTGCCAATATGATCGCCGACGTGGTTCACTCCTATGGAAAGAAAATGGCGGCCTCTCCTTTCCCAACCCCCAAGATGGCGTCCAAAATGGTTCGTCAAGACTGGGGTAAATGGAATCTGGACATTGTCTTCCCCATGGTATACCATAACTTCTACACGGAAGATATTAGTTTTATCTCAGACTGTATGATAGAGGATGTTCGGGATAAGAACCCGAAAACTACGCTTTACTGCGGCTTAATGGTTTCAGACGATATGCAAGCCAGCATGGACGCCGCGCTAAATCATGGGGCGGAAGGAATCTCTATCTTTACCGTATCCGCTTTACGCACTCCGGAAAGCCGTGCGATGTTCAAGGCTTATGCGGATAGTGTTCGTGCGGTTCGTGCCGAGAACAATGGGGTGAATCCGGCTTTATCCAAGAGTACCAAAGTAACGAATCCTTTCGAGAACATGGATATCTTGAACATGATAAACGCAAAGATCAAGGAGCTCGCCAACGTGCCTATTCCGAATATCGCCGATTATAAATTGGTGAACGAAAAAGGTGCCACGAAATACTACGAGGTCAAAGAGCTAAACACAGGAAAAACATTCTGCGTAGACTTTTACTTCTACGGAGGTATTCTTTCCGGATGGAATGTTACGGTTAAATAAGTACTTGATAATAGCTATTTTTACGCGGCCTACCTCGTAAATTCATGAGGCAGGCCGTATGCGTAAACACCCCTATTCCAGAACGCCGAAACAAACAATCACCTTTAACAAGAATACTTAATAAAGCCCGACGAGACGGCCTATTGGCAGATCATCAGCCCGAGACACCTCGCCTCATTGAAGGGAACTTGCCCTTATTACCGTCCGAACAAGAAAGTACGCTATGCCGCGGGATTCGTAAGCCTATTGGAGAGCTTGCCGCACAAACAGATGCTCTCCGTTATCCCGGGACTCATGAGGCACTTCAGCCGGCGTACTTACTACCGTGTCCGCAAGGGAGAAAGGCCGCTCTCACCCTCCGAGCAACAGGTCGTATTGAATGCGCTCAAACGCTGTGGGGTAAAAGAGCCAAAAGGTTTCGACGCTTATTTCTAGGAGTACGACTGGTAAACCAAGGAAGAGAGGCTTGTGCCACTACCCATGTTACGAACGTGCCAATAGCATGGCACATCATTGGCACCACAAAGTACTATTAATAAAGCAATTGGATTGATATCACGGAGTCACCTCCCAGCATTTCCATCCTTTGTTGGCACAGATATATACAATGTAGGAACGGACATGATAGTGTGGGAACTTCACCTTGGTATCCTTGGCGTAGGCGAGCACTTGCGCCACGTCCTCGGGACGGGGATCGCTGAGCGCCAGCATGCGCTCCGCTTCTTTCGCTTTGAAATACTTGAATTCCGCCAACCGGTCGTCCTTGTAATAGTCCGTGCCGGGGATACCGGTCATCTCGAAATCGGAACGTCCCGCCGAATTGTTCTGCTCGATGGCGAACGTATAGCAGCTGCTCAGGTAACGGGAACAAAGCTCGAAGAAGGAGCAACGGATGAAATTCTCGTTGATCTTGTCGAACACCTGCGCCGGGAACTGCCCGAGGTATTGCTCGAAGTAGTTTTGTACCAGCGGCTCGAAACGACGCTCTTCCGTGAAACGCTCGTAAGTAGGCACATAGCGTTGGGCGTTTCCCTCTATATGATTCATCTCGTTGTAATAGTCCATGTAGATGCTGCGCATCGTAAGGTTGGGTAGCACCATGCGGTAATTATTCCGCAGCGTGGTCATACCCAGATAAAAGAGGCTGACCGGATAGAAGTTCTTGTCGAAGAATTTCCTCTTGTTGAACTTGCTCGACAGGTCGGAAACGTTATAGGATAACTCGTCATCAATCACCAACGCATCCAGCATCTCCTTGGAGTTCTCTTGCGAGAGGGTCAAGCGACGAATCCAACCGATATCCGTACGCAGGTTCTCATCCACCAGCTCACTCGGGATCATACCATCCATCGTGGCGAAGTTCTTAAAGAAATAGGTCAAGATCGTGGAATTGAATAAAGGCTCCGCACCGGGACGGAAGCGATAGCCGTCATAGTTGTTCACGATCAGTTGCCAAAGTTCCTCAAAAGAGTCCTGCCCCGTGCCATACTTCTTCAACACGTATCCCAGATAAGCGCTCGCTTCCTCATACGTAAAACCAAGCATATCCAGAAACCTCGGATGCAAGGTCAAGATCTCCGCTATATTATACCCGCTGGTCAAATCATCCATCGTGACGGGAAGAACTCCCGCACAAAAGCAAGTACGCACACTCCCCTCGCCGATACCTTTCTTTATGACTTTGAAAAAGGTACGCAAGAAACTGTCCCTCGTGGTCACTTGCTCGTACAGCGGATCTTTATAGGCCGTCAGCAGTTGATTCGTGAAATTATCGTACTCATCGACCAATATATAAACCTTAGGGAGGCCGTGCTCGCGAACGTATCCCAAGACCTCCTCAAGCATCTGGGAAGCATCATCACGGCTAGAGAATTGAAAATCCTTGAACACGTCACGGTTATGCGTCACCATAATTTCCACCGGAGAACAGTTCAAGCGATTGAAGTTACGCTCCAGCCCCTCCATATCATCAGCCATAACCATGGCTGAGAAATCATAGCGCACGATCATATAACGATTATGCTCCTCCGTCGGGTGCTCCCCGATCCAAGTCCCGCCGAACAGTTCCTCGAACCGGTCGGCCTTGGTACGGTCGTAGTAACAAGCCAAGGTAGAGATAAACAGGCTTTTCCCGAAACGACGGGGACGCAAGAAGACTGGAGCCTTATAGTCTTCCAAGCCCGGAATGAAATCGGTCTTGTCCACATAGTAGAAATCGCGTTCCCGCATCTCTACAAAATCCGCTACCGCATAAGGAATCGTTATTCGTGCCATAAGCTTTCTTTTTTCTGATACAATACTACAAATTTAAGAAAATAACTTGTTCTTTCAAACAAAAGCCCTATCTTTGCCGAAATTTTGAAGAGAGAGCAGATGACAAACAAGACACATAAGGATAATCCGAAGTTCTATTCCGGTTATATGTCGGAGGTTGAGGCTCTTTTCTCTATTTTACGGGATTATAATTTGGTTATATAAGATGCGTTGGTTACTTTTACTAACGCATTTTTTTTGTGTCCAGCGGTCCGGTGATATAATATAAAGGTATAATATTCTAAAATCATTATAATAAACAAAACAACCCAAATTACTATGTCGAAAAGTGATATCAAAAAGGTGATTGTTCTGGGCTCGGGTGCCCTGAAGATCGGACAGGCCGGGGAGTTTGACTACTCTGGTTCGCAAGCGTTAAAGGCTCTGAAAGAAGAAGGGATCAGTACCGTATTGCTAAATCCGAATATCGCGACTATCCAAACATCCGAGGGAGTAGCCGATAAGGTATATTTCTTGCCTATCACTCCTTACTTCGTTGAGGAAGTTATCAAAAAAGAACAACCGGACGGAATCCTATTGGCGTTTGGCGGCCAGACCGCTTTGAACTGCGGTACTCAACTTTACACCAGCGGCACGTTGGCTAAATATGGCGTGAAAGTATTGGGTACATCCGTTGAGGCTATCATGTACACCGAGGACCGTGACCTATTTGTTAAGAAACTGAACGAGATAGAAGTGAAGACCCCGATCAGCCAAGCCGTAGAAAGCATGGACGACGCCGTGGCTGCCGCTTACAAGATCGGTTTCCCCGTAATGATCCGTTCCGCTTACGCATTAGGTGGTATGGGCAGTGGTATCTGCAAGGACGAGGCCGAGCTTCGCACCTTGGCGGAAAGCGCTTTCGCTTACTCATCCCAGATTTTGGTCGAGGAATCTTTGAAGGGTTGGAAAGAGATCGAGTTCGAGGTGATCCGCGACAAGAACGACCATTGCTTCACGGTAGTGAGCATGGAGAACGTAGACCCGCTAGGCGTACACACCGGCGAGAGTATCGTAGTAGCTCCGACTTGCTCCTTGACCGAGAAAGAATTAGACCTGTTGAAGGAACTTTCTACCAAGACGATCCGCCACTTAGGTATCGTGGGTGAATGTAATATCCAATACGCTTTCAACTCCGAGACTTGCGATTACCGTGTGATCGAGGTGAACGCTCGCTTGAGCCGTTCTTCCGCCTTGCGGGCAGCTTCGGCCTTTACATCGGCGGGCAGGCCGTTGTCTGCCTCCATCTCCTTCTCGATGAAGAACCGGATGGTGCGCACATCGGTGCCGGAATAGAGCAGCGTGCACCGGGCGGGCTGTCCATCGCGGCCTGCACGGCCTGCTTCCTGATAATAACTTTCCAGATCCTTGGGCATGTTATAGTGGATCACGAACCGTACGTTGGGCTTGTCGATGCCCATGCCAAAGGCGTTGGTCGCCACCATGACCTGCACCCGGTCGTAGAGGAAATCGTCCTGATTCTTCCGCCGGGTATCCGCGTCCA
>OHGJ01000484.1_pt1 | contig 16846 bp, 12 predicted proteins | sample 1567751 | NCBI WGS metagenome assembly OHGJ01 (sample SAMEA3879526, study PRJEB24766) | human gut metagenome | biome: human-associated habitat; feature: feces | place: USA | collected 1985/1987 | reverse complement strand
GGCTGTACTGGTTGTCGGGGCTGACGGTCGCCCCGATGCCCACGATGCCGGGGCGGAGCCGGGTCAGGGCTGCTTCCAGCAGCTTCCGCTGCAGACCGTTGCCCCGGTAGTCGGGGTGGACGATGGCGCTGTCGGCGTTGGCCCAGCCGTCCCACTCTTCTCGCGGGATGCCCATAAAGGCGGCGTAGTTGTGCGCGTCCTGCCCGCAGTACCGCAGGATGAAGTAGGCCCCCAGCCGCCCGCCGTCCCACCCGCCGATGCAGAGGTCCTCTTTCAGGTAACGGGCGATGTTTTCCAGCGTGTCGGGTACGAACTGCTCCGGGTGGGGCATCGCGGCCCGCACCTCGTTCTGCAAGGCGTAAAAGGCGGCGGCATCCTCCGGCCCGGCAGCACGCAGGGTCATGGTGCGGCTTGCGGGTTGGCCGCACACTTTGTGCAGAAGAACTTCCATTCTTGCTCTATCCCTCCAAAATAAAATCATACTTTCCGGCTGATTCCAGTATAAATGCCGTTTGAATCATTGTCAATTTATGCTATAATATTTGCAGAAAGAGTTTTTGTGCTCAGGCACAGCTTTTTCGGAAGTCCAGGCAGGGCCGCCCTGCCCGTGTACCGGAGGAAACGAACCATGAGAGATTCCAGCTTATCCCCTTCCAGCCGCTTGGGTGGTGCTGTCATCAGCGACCGCATCGTCAGCGCTCTGCTGGAGGAACTGCGCACAGGCCGCTATGCACAGACCGACCGTCTGCCCGCCGAGGTAGACCTTGCCGCCGAACTCGGCGTCAGCCGCACCGTCATCCGCGATGCGCTGAGCGAGATGGAGCGTGCGGGTTACATCGAGCGTGTGCGCGGCATCGGCACAGTGGTCAACCGAAGTGTCCTGAACCTGCGCAGCCGGTTGGACCAGAAGCTGGAGTATTACCCGCTCATCCGCAGCTTTGGCAGCTACCCCCACGCCGACGGCATCCAGATCTACCCCGTCCGCGCAGGCGAAGAGCTGGCCCGTGATCTGGCCATCGAGCCCGGCGACGATGTCATCTGCATCAAGAAGCGCATCCTCGCCGACACCACCCCCGTCATCTACTCCATCGACTACCTGCCCCGCGCCCTGTTTGGGAACCGGGACTACACCCGCATCGACCTGTCGGGTGACATCTTCGATGTTCTGGAGCGGGAGTGCCGCCAGCAGGTGGCCTCCAATGTGGCCCACCTCAAGGCCAGCTGCGGCGACGAGCCCATCCGGGCCGCCATGCGTCTGGCCCCGGGCGAGGCCATGCTGCTGCTGGATGAGATATGCTACAACCGGCTCTGCCATCCCGTCATGCGTTCGTTGAGCTACTACACGAACTTCTTCGACTTCTCGATTCTTCGAAAGCTTCTTTGACGGAGGGAAACAAAAAAATATGCGTCATCTGATCGATCCGTTGGATTTCAGTCAGCAGGAGATCGCCTCTCTGCTGGACCTGGCCGACCGCATCTGCGCCGACCCGGCTGCCTATCAGGACGTGGCCGCCCACAAAAAGCTGGCCACCCTGTTCTACGAGCCGTCCACCCGTACCCGCCTTTCGTTTGAGGCCGCGATGCTGAACCTCGGCGGACATGTCCTCGGCTTCCCAAGCGAGACCGTCTCCAGTGCATCCAAGGGCGAGAGCGTGGCCGACACCATCCGCGTCGTCTCCTGCTATGCCGACATCGTGGCCATGCGCCACCCCAAGGAGGGCGCACCGCTGCGGGCCAGCCGGTACTCCCGCATCCCTGTCATCAACGCAGGCGACGGCGGCCACCAGCACCCGACCCAGACCATGACCGACCTGATGACCATCCGCCGCCGCAAGGGCCGTCTGAACGACCTGACCATCGGCCTGTGCGGCGACCTCAAGTTTGGCCGCACCGTCCACTCCCTCATCAAGACCATGGCGCGCTGTGAGAACATCCGCTTCGTCCTCATCAGCCCTGAAGAGCTGCGGGTGCCGGACTACATCATCACCGACGTGCTCGAGGCCAACCACATCCCCTACAAGGAGACCCGCAGCCTCGAGGAATCCATGCCCGAGCTGGACATCCTCTACATGACCCGCGTCCAGAAGGAGCGTTTCTTCAACGAGGAAGACTATGTCCGTCTGAAGAACAGCTATATCCTCACCAAAGAGAAGATGGCCCTTGCCAAGCCTGACATGGCCGTGCTCCATCCCCTGCCCCGCGTCAATGAGATCACGCTGGACGTGGACGACGACCCCCGGGCCGCCTACTTTGAGCAGGTGCAGAACGCCGTCTACATCCGCATGGCGCTGATCATGACGCTGCTGGGTCTCAAGGACCCCAAGGCTGAAAAGGAGGGCAACTGAGATGCTGAACATTGATGAAATTCAGAACGGTATCGTCATCGACCATATCAAGGCAGGCACGGCCATCGGCCTGATGGACCTGCTGGGCATCAAGGGCAACCGCACCTCCAGTGTGGCCCTCATCCAGAACGCCCGCAGCCACAAGGCAGAGTCGGGCCGGAAGGACATTATCAAGGTGGAGGGCGACGCCTCCTGGCTCAACCTCGACGTGCTGGCCTATCTCGACCCCGACATCAGCGTGACCGTCATCGAGAACGGCAAGGCCGTCAAGAAGGAAAAGCCCCAGCCCCCCAAGCGTCTGGTCAACATCGTGCGGTGCAAGAACCCCCGCTGCATCTCCTCCATCGAGGAAGAGTGCGACCAGATCTTCGAGCTGAGCTCCAACGGCAAGTATCGCTGCATCTACTGCGAGCAGGAGCTGCAGGTCAAGCCGGAATAATAGAAAATAAACGATAAAAGCCGCCTGTCATTCAACGAACGACAGGCGGCTTTGCTTTTGATCCTCAGACTTTCCGGCGCAGCAGGCTCATCGGCGGCAGCTCCGGGGTGGGGATGGTATAGCGCTCCATCGCGTGGGGCGTGGACTCCACCAGCTCACCGGCCTCATTCTTGATCCACTCGGGGTTCAGCGGGATGCTGCGGCCATCCGGGCAGAGCACTTCCAGCGTGTCGCCGAGGCTCCACTTGCCCCGCTGCTGGCAGCTGGCGACGCCGTTCTCCCAGCCGTCCACCGTACCGACAAACTCCCACTCGCGGATGTAAGTCGCGCTGTCGGTAGCCTGACGGGCCTGCTCCCGGCCAAAGTAGAAGCCGGGCGAATAGTGGCGGTGGCTGGTGCGAGTCAGCTCATCCAAAACCTCTTCCGGCAGCTCGAAGTTTTCGTTCATCGGGTCGGCCAGATACTGGTCGAGGGCGCGGCGGTAGGCCGCCGTCACGCTGGCGACGTAGTAGAACGTCTTGGCGCGGCCCTCGATCTTGAGGCTGTCCACGCCCGCCTTGCAGATGAGGTCGAGGAAGGGCGCGGTACACAGATCGTTGGCGTTCAGGATGTAGCTGCCGTTCTCGTTCTCGCCGATCTCATAGAGCTGGCCCGGGCGGGTCTCCTCGCTGAGATAGTACTTCCAGCGGCAGGGCTGGGCGCACTGGCCGCGGTTTGCGTCGCGGCCTGCCATGTAGTTGGAGAGCAGGCAGCGGCCCGAGACGCTCATACACATGGCGCCGTGGACGAAAGCCTCGATTTCCAGCTCCGGCGGGGTCTTGTCGCGGAGGGTAGCGATGTCCTGCAGGGTCATCTCCCGGGCCAGCACCACCCGCTTCGCGCCCATATTGTAGGCGGCGCGGGCAGCGGCCCAGTTGGTAATGCCGGTCTGGGTGGACATATGGACGTCGATGTCGGGCGCGAAGGTCTTGCAGGCGTCCAACACGCCGAGGTCGGCCACGATGAAGGCGTCCACACCGGCGGCGGCAGCGTCCTTGATGGCCTGGGGCAGACGGTCAGCCTCCTCGTTGGTGGGCAGGGTGTTCATGGTCAGGTAGACCTTGCGGCCCCGGGCGTGGGCATAGATGACGCCCTCGCTCAGCTGCTCCGGGGTGAAGTTGGTGGGTGCAGAGCGCATCCCGAACTCGGGCAGCGCGCAGTAGACGGCGTCCGCGCCGTAGTTGATGGCATACCGCAGGCGCTCGAGGTCGCCTGCCGGGGCCAGAAGTTCCGGTATCTGTAACATGGTATTCCTCTTTTACTTCATACTTTTATTAACTTTAGCCGCCTCATCGCAGTTTTTCTGGTGGTCTGCGTAGGTGCGGGCGTAGTAGTAGTGACCGGAAAGGTCTGTGACAAAGAAATAGGCGTCTTTCACCTCATCGTCGGGCTGCGGGTCAAGCGCCGCACGGATGGCCGCGATGCCGGGGTTGGAGATGGGGCCGGCGGAGAGGCCGGTGCGGGCGTAGGTGTCGTAGGCTTCCAGAATGTTCTCCGGGATGCTGTCCCAGCCGCCGTAGTAGGGCGCGACCCAGTTCCAGAGGTAGTTGTTGTCGGCGTCGCTCTGGACATAGCTGGAGGTGTTGCTCTGCAGTTTGGGGTAGGGCGAACCCTCGGCCAGACGGTTGCGGAACACCTGCGCCACATTATCGTCCTGATCGTTGCCGGCCTCCTCCTGCACGAAGGACGCCAGAGTGACCACCTCGGAGAGGGTCATCCCCTGCTTTTCCATCTCGGCATACATCTCATCGGTGATTTGCTTGTCGAAGTGAGAATAGAACGTCTCAACGTAATGATGGACGGTGTCATCCTTCAGGAAATCGTAGGTATCCGGGAAAAGATAACCCTCGCACTTGAGAAAGCGGTCCGGGGCGTCCTTGTCATCGGGGACGTACTGCCAGAACCTGTACTGGCTGAAGTCGCCGGTGTTGGCCTCCTTGAGGAAGTCCTCGGCGCTGCACAGCCCGGCATCCTCCATTTTTTTCGCAATGGCGATGGCCGTCGTGCCCTCGGGGAAGGTCAGCCGGACGCTGTCGGCCTTCGCGTAGGCGGAAAGTGCCTCGATGATGTCGTCGTAGGAGCTGCCGGGGGCGAGGTCGAACTCGCCGTATTGGAGCTTGCCTGCCGCGCCCTGCTTGCCTGCATACCAGCGGAAGACGTGGGGGTACTTGATGACGCCCGCCGCCTTGAGCTTCTGGGCGATGGCTGCCACGCCGCTGCCCTGCTGGATGCTCACACTCACCGGTTCGCCGGCGGAAGCACTGCCATTGATCTCTTTTCGGATGGCCAGCAGACAGCCGCCCGCCGCCAGTACCAGGATCAGCAGCACGATCAGGATCATTTTCGCTGCGCCGCCTTTTCTGCTTTTTCTATGTTTTACATCGTGTGCCATGTACACACTCCTTTACCATTCCGTTCAGCTTTCCATCATCAGCCGCATATAACTTTCTTCCACATCGAAAGGCTCCGCGTCGAACCGTATCATGCCGTAGTCCTGCCGGGTGCCTTCGCCGAGGAAAAGATTCTGAGCCGCGCCCACTGTGATGACGGCGCGCTCCACGATGACCTCCTTCTCCCGGGCCGCTTCCATCAGCACCTCGGCAGAGCGGTCATCATCGGCCATCAGCTCCACAAAATAGAGGGTGTCCTCCCGGCGGAAGTAGATGCCGTAGCCCTTCTCGTTGGACACGATGGTCGCGCCCCGGGCGTAGAGGTCGGTCAGCACGACGGCCATCTGCTCCGGCGGGAACTGGACGGTATCGGGATAGAAGCGCTCCCGCAGCTCACAGAGCTTGCGGGCCGTCACGGAGTCGAACTCCGCCTGACTCCACAGGTTGCGGGACACCTCCCGGGGCAGGCAGCGGAGGGCAAAAGCCCGCTGGAAACCCTTGTTTTCCAGCAGCGCGGCCTGCTCCTGTCCGGCCGGAACGGCCACGGTGAAGCCCGCGCCCCGCAGCTTCTGCTGCGCACAGAGATAGTCCACGAGTCCTGCCAGAATCAGGCTTCCCTGCCCGCAGAGGCCGTAGAGGTAGCTGCCGCTGCGTCCCTTGAGGGTGACGGGGACCGCCAGCGCCGCAGCGGCTATCTCGTCATTTTCCTCAGCGACGTAGATATTTTCCGCCCCGGCGAACTTTTCCAGAGCAGTCTTGATGAACTCGGCGCTGTCGCCGCGTTTTTTCTGCCACAGTGCCACGACTGCCGCCTCTTCAGACGGCTGCATCAAACGATACATCGATAGTATCCCTCCCATTTTCGCGGTTATCCGAGCTCTTTTTCCGCCAGCGCCCGCACCTCGGCCTGAATCTCCTCGATGGTGCGCATGGCTCCATTTTCCGTGCAATGGACGGTGGCCCAGCCCAGATGCGCCGCACAGTACTCGGCGGCACGGCGGCTGCGGGCCAGATATTCGATGTCCTTTTCGTGGACGTCCTTCCTGCTCTCGTCGCCGTGGTAGCGGCCAGTCATGAGCTTCTGGCTCACGGCGGGGTCTACCTGTAAGTACACCACAGCGTCCGGCGCGGGCAGGCCCAGCAGCCTGTATTCGTAGTCAAAGGCCCAGCGGAGGAAATCGTCCCACTGCTCCAGCGGGAGCTTGGAGCACTGATGGACCGCGTTCGACGTGGTGTAGCGGTCGGCGATGACGATGCCGCCTGCCTCGTAGAAGCTGCCCCACTTGGTCTTATAGCTGGCGTACCGGTCCACCGCATAGAAGCTGGACGCCGCATAAGGGTTGACGTCGTCGGGCTTGTCGCCGAACTGACCGGAGAGGTACATCTTTACCAGCGCGCTGGAATCGCTCTCGTAGTCCGGAAAGGTGATCTCCATCACCCTTCGACCGCTTTCGGCCAGATGGGCGGCCAGCAGCTTTGCCTGGGTGGCCTTGCCGGAGCCGTCCAGCCCTTCGATGACAAGAAGCCTGCCCTTGCTCATTCTGCCTTCTCCCCTTTCAGCGCGGCGTACTGGGCGCGGACTTCGGCGGTGCGGCCGCAGCACATCTTGCCCTCCGGACAGGGGCCGGACACGCAGGCCGGGCCGGCGGTGCGGAAGATATGGGGTGCCACCGGGTAGACCAGCCGCAGCATCTCTTCGGCCAGCTGCCGTATCTCCCACTGGGCGCGATTGCAGCAGCGCAGGTGGAAGAAGTTCTGCAGGCTGCGGGCGTTCATGGTCACCACCATCTTGGTCTCGCAGGCGTTGGGCAGCACGAAGCGGGCGTCCTCGTTGGCCTGCTTGGAAGCCTTGGCCCGGGCCTGCTTTTCGGGCAGGCCCTCGGCCATCAGGCGGGCGGTGTGGCCTTCTTCCAGTTTGTGGGCAAGGTCGAGGTAGCGCTTTGCGTCCTCTTCCATGCTGGCAAGGAAAGCTTCCTTTGCTTCCGGGATGGCTTCGATCTCGGGCGGTACCACATAGCGGAAATCGTCCAGACGGACGTACCGCTGACTCTGGACGCTGAAGGACGCGATGCGGTGACGGGTGATCTGGGCCAGCAGGGTGCGGCTCACCCCCTCGATGCCGAAGGTGAAGCTTGCGTGCTCGATGGGGCTGGCGTGGCCCAAATCGCTGAGCATGGTCAGGAAGCGGGCAGTCTTTTCCTCATCCAGCCCGTCCAGCAGGTCGGTGATGTGGGCGTCGGAGTAGCAGAGCTTCGCCGCAGCCGCCACGACCTTCTCCGGCTCCGGCGTATGTGCTATCAATCGGACAGTCATCATTTTTTCTCATTCCTCCGTCGTTATCTTCACAAGGGGCGCAAAGTTGGCCATGGTCTTCTTCACGCCCACCTTCTCGAAGCGGATCTCTACGATCTGGTCGCCTGCGGCGGGCTTGACCTTCAGCACCTTGCCGCGCCCGAAGACCTTGTGCTCCACGATGTCGCCCGGCTCATAGTGCTTGGGGCCGGTGGATGCCGCTGCCGGACGGGGCGAAGAGGTCACACCGCCGCCTGCGGGTCTGACCGGCGCTTTGGGCGCTGCCGGACGGCCATAGCCAGAGCCGAAGCCGCTGCTTCCCGAACCGGAGCTGCAGCCGACATGACCCGACGAAGCACTTCCACGACCCGCGTAATCGGAGCCAAAGCCTCGGTTATTGGACATCGGTGCGTTATATTCTTTATTCAGATAGCCGCTGCGGCTGCCATAGCCCGAGCCGTGACCGGAGGCCGCACGACCCCAGCCGGAGGGGCCGGAGTAGCCCGACGCACCGCCCGGCACGGTATCGCTGCCGTAACCGCTGCCCCAGCCGCCCAGACGGGAGCGCTGTTCCAGCACCGGGCTGCGGGTCTCTTCGATATACTCCGGTTCAATTTCCCGGAGGAAGCGGCTGGGCTCGTTGCGCTGGGTGCGGCCATAGAGCATCCGGGTGACGCTGTTGGAGATGTAAAGCTCCTTTTTGGCGCGGGTGATGCCGACATAGGCCAGACGGCGTTCCTCCTCGAGGTCAGCCTCGGAATACTTGCTCATCTCACTGGGGAAGACGCCCTCTTCCATGCCAATGAGGAATACATAGGGGAACTCAAGGCCCTTGGCCGAGTGAATGGTCATCAGCACCACCTGGTCGGCGCTCTCGTTGTAGCTGTCGATGTCGCTGATGAGGGCGATGTCCTCCAGATAGCCTTCCAGCGAGGCCTCTTCGCCGTGCTGGTCGCAGTAGCTCTTGACGTTATTGACCAGCTGGCCGAGGTTCTGCAGACGGTCAGCGGCATCCTCGTGGCCCTTGGCGGCGTCAGCTTCCAGCATGGCGCGGTAGCCGGTGATCTCGATGACATCGGAAGCGAACTCATCCAGCGTCTTTGTTTCCAGCGATTCCTGCAGTTTCTGGTAGATGTCCCAGAACTTGAACAGCGGCGCGATGGCGCGGCTGAGCTTGGCGTACTGGTCGGCATGGGAGATGACATCCAGCATACTGATGCCCTGCTGAGCCGCCAAATCCGCGATGACTTCGATGGTCGTTGCACCGATTTTGCGCGCAGGCTCGTTGATGATTCGACGAAGTCGGACATCGTCCCGGGGGTTCGCCACGATGGACATATAGGAGTGGATGTCCTTGACTTCCTTGCGGTCATTGAAGCGCTGGCCGCCCACGATCTTATGCGGGATGCCCGCACGGGTGAAGTAGCTTTCGATGGGGGCTGACTGGGCGTTCATCCGGTAGAGGATGGCGTGGTCGGCCAGATGTCCGCCCTCTTTGAGGTGCTGGCCGATGACGTCCGCGATATGGCTGGCCTCGTCCTGCTCGTTCTCGGCGGTATAGACCTGCACCTTGTCGCCCTCGCCGTTCTTGGTCCAGAGGGTCTTGCCCTTGCGCTCGGTGTTGTGCTGGATGACACAGTTGGCGGCATTCAGGATATTCGACGTAGAGCGGTAATTCTGTTCGAGTCGGATGGTCTTGGTGCCTTTATAGATGCGCTCGAAGTTGAGGATGTTCTCAATGGTCGCGCCGCGGAAACGGTAGATGCTCTGGTCGTCGTCGCCCACGACGCAGATGTTTTTCTCCGGGCCGGTGAGCAGGCTCACGAGCCGGAACTGAGCCACACTGGTGTCCTGATACTCGTCCACCAGCAGATATTTGTACTTATTCTGGTAGAACTCCCGCACGTCCTCGTGCTCCGACAGCAGGATGACCGTCTGGTAGATGAGGTCGTCGAAGTCGAAAGCACCGGCCTCCTTGAGCTTCTTTTCATAGGCGGCATAGACCTTGGCCGCAAGCGCTCCCTTCGTGTCCCGGGCCGGGGTCTTCAGGGCCTCTTCCGGGCTGATGAGCTGGTCTTTCCAGCGGCTCATCTGGTTGATGGCGCTTTTGACCGGGAAGAACTTGTCGTCCACGCTCAGCTCTTTGTACACAGTCTTCATGACACGCTGGGAGTCGTCGCTGTCGTAGATGGTAAAGCTGCGGGGGTAGCCGATCTCCTCGGCCCAGCGGCGGAGAATGCGGACGCAGGCCGAGTGGAAGGTGGAGGCGAACACCTCGTCGCCCTCTTCCCCGCCCAGCATCCGGCGCAGGCGCTCTTTCAGCTCACCGGCGGCCTTGTTGGTAAAGGTGATGGCCATGACGTTCCAGCTCCGGACGGCGTCCTTCCGCAGCATCCCATCCAGCCACGACGGGGCGTCGGTGCCGGTCATGATGGCGGTGCGCAGGGCTTTCACATCGTCCTCCGTCACCTCCCGGGGCGTCCACCTGGAGCCGTGGGCCGAGCCGAAGCGGATGAGGTTGGCGATGCGGTTGACCAGCACGGTGGTCTTTCCGCTGCCTGCACCCGCGAGGATGAGCAGAGGGCCGTTGGTGGTGAACACCGCCTCCCGCTGCATATCGTTCAGGCGTCCGAACTGCTTTTCAATATACGTATCACGCAAAGCGCAGAATTGTTGTGCGAGATCTGTTGCCATTGTTTCACCTGTTCTTTTCAATCATTTCTGGATATATCACTTAAAATATAGTATATCACATTTCAAAAAAGTTGTACATAAAAACAATGCAAACAAAAAACCGCCCCACCGCGGTCAATACCACGATGGAGCGGGGATCTCAGGAAATGCTTAGCCGAAGATGTTGATGAGGATACCAGCAGCGACGGCGGAGCCGATAACACCGGCCACGTTGGGGCCCATTGCGTGCATCAGCAGGAAGTTGGAGGGGTTCTCGCTCTGGCCGACCTTCTGAGAAACACGGGCAGCCATAGGCACAGCGGAAACGCCAGCGGAACCGATCAGGGGGTTGACCTGACCGCCGGTCAGGATATACATGACCTTGCCGCAGAGAACACCGGCAGCGGTGCCGAAGGAGAAGGCGATGAGGCCCAGCACGATGATGAACAGGGTGCGGCTGTTCAGGAAGGTGTTTGCAGAGGTGGTGCAGCCAACAGACAGAGCCAGGAAGATGGTGATGATGTTCATCAGCTCATTGCCGGCGGTCTTCTGGATACGGTCCACGACGCCGCACTCCTTCATCAGGTTGCCCAGCATCAGCATACCGACCAGAACGGCGGCATCCGGCACGATGAGGGAGACGATGATGGTGACCATGATGGGGAAGATGATCCTCTCGGTCTTGGTCACGGTGCGCAGCTGCTTCATCACGACGGTACGCTCCTTTTTGGAGGTCAGGGCCTTCATGATGGGGGGCTGGATGACGGGCACCAGAGCCATGTAGCTGTAGGCCGCGACGGCGATGGAGCCCAGCAGCTCAGGAGCCAGACGGGAGGTGACGTAGATAGCGGTGGGGCCGTCTGCGCCGCCGATGATGGAGATGGCGGCAGACTGCTTCTGGGTGAAGTCCACCAGACCGGTAGCGGCCAGCAGACGAGCGCCCATGTAAGTGCCGAAGATGCCGAACTGAGCGGCAGCGCCCAGCAGCAGGCTCTTGGGGTTGGAGATCAGGGGTGCGAAGTCGGTCATGGTGCCGATGCCGAGGAAGATCAGCGGCGGGTAGATGCCCAGCTTAACGCCCATGTAGAGCATATCGGCCAGACCGCCGTTGTTCAGGATCTCGACCCACATCGGGTGCTCGAGGCCGTCACCGACAAAGTACTGCATATGGATGACGCCGCTGCCGGGGAGGTTGGCCAGGATCATGCCGAAAGCCATGGGCAGCAGGATCAGAGGCTCGAACTCCTTGACGATCGCAAGGTAGAGCAGGAAGCAGCCCACGCAGATCATCACTGCGTACAGCCAGCCGCCCGGCTCACCGAACTTGGCAAAACCGGAACTCTGGAAAATACCGACCAGAGTCTCAATAAACTGAGTCATGTTTTTCCTCCTGTGTTAAAAGGGTGCGGTGGTGTCGTTGACGCCAGCCTTGCCCCAGCCATTCTTGCCGCGGCGGACTGCCTTCAGCACATACTTGCCGTTGCCCATAGAGTAGATGGCTGCCATGATGGCTGCCACAACGTCGCCGGGGATGCCGGCCTCGACCTGCGGGGCAGCAGCCTTTGCAGGAGCGGGCGCAGCGGCCTGTTTCACAGGAGCAGCCGGTTTTGCAGCAGAAGCAGCCTTGGCAGCTGCCTTCTTGCCGTTCATGGCGTCAAAGATCTTGCCCTCCAGCGTGATGATGGCCATCAGCAGGACGAGGATCAGAAACACCAGCACAATACCGGTTATGGTAACGATCACATCATAACCTAAATCCATGGTCTTCCTCCTATTTACTTTTTTCTTTGCCGCCCGGGGGGCGGGCGGCAAAAAGCGATTTGAAGATATTATACAATATTTTCCGGGTCGATTCAACAACTATGAACAAAAATCATGTTGTTTTTCACGGTTCTGTGAACAGCGCTTCCCTCTCAGCGGCGGCCCATGCGGGGGGTGGCGTCCATGAAGCCGGTCTCCAGCTTGTCGCCCATCCGCAGGCTCATGGCCGTGCCCAGCGCCACGCAATTGACGGGGTCGGGCGAGACGGTCACTTCCACCTTCAGCTCCTGGCTCAGGTACTCAGGCAGGCCGTGGAGCTGTGCGCCGCCGCCGGTGAGGACGACGCCGTTGCGGTAGATGTCACCGGCCAGCTCGGGGGGCGTCTTTTCCAGCACCTGATGGGCAGCGGTGCCGATCTGCTCGCTCAGGCGCATGACCGGCTCGTAGAGGTCGGCGGTGGAGACATTGACACGCACGGGCAGGCCGGTGAGCAGGCTGCGGCCCTTGATCTCCATGGTCTCGTTGAAATCCGCCTTCTGGGGGCAGCAGGCCACGTTCTTTTTCAGGTTCTCAGCGGTGCGCTGGCCGATGGCGATGCTGAACTTGTTGCGCACGAACTTCAGGATCTCTTCGTCGTAGTGGTTGCCGGCCACGCGGACGCTGGTGGCCTTGACCTTGCCGCCGAGGCTCAGCACGGCGATGTCGGTGGTGCCGCCGCCGATGTCGATGATCATCCGGCCATCCGGCACGGTGATGTCGATGCCGGAGCCGAGAGCTGCGGCGATAGGCTCATCAATGAGGTAGACCTGACGCGCACCGGCGGCCATGACGGCCTCCACCACAGCGTCGCTCTCGATGCCGGTGATGGCGGCAGGCACACAGACGGCCACACGGGGTTTGACCATGTGGGAGCTGTAGACCTGATTGACGAAGCGGCAGATGAGCTCCCGGGTCATGGTGTGGTCGCTGATGACGCCATCCTTCAGCGGGAAGATGGCGGAGATGTAGTTGGGCGTGCGGCCCACCATTGCAAGGGCCTTGTCGCCGGCCTCAAGCACGCAGTTCTTGCGGGTATCCACCGCCACCACGCTGGGCTGGTTGAGCACGACGCCCTGCCCCTCCTGCGCGATGATGATGGTCGTCGTACCAAGATCGATACCGATGTCATTCTGTGCCATAATCGTGATATTTCCTTTCTCTGCTGCCCATTCTCTATTTCCATCGCCCATCTCCGGGCGCGGGTCATCAAAACACATTATAGTATAACACAGGTGTATCCAAAAAGAAACCCTTAAAGGTTCTCCTGCTCCGGCGGCAAGGCTTCTGCCAGCAGGGCGGCCAAGCCGCTATAGCGCAGGTTCTGGCGGATGTTGGACATCATCCGGTTCACCACGTCCCGCCGGCCCACCACGATGCAGAGCTTCCGCCCGCGGGTGACGCCGGTATAGAAGAGGTTGCGGTAGCACAGGCGGGGCGGCACCTGTGCCGCCGGGAGGATGACCGCCGGGAACTCGCTGCCCTGGCTTTTGTGTACCGTGATAGCATACGCAATTTCCAGCTCGTTGAGGTTCTCCGCCGGGTAGACCAGCCGCCTGTCGTCCATCCGCACCACCATGGAGCGGCTGCGCACGTCGATGGACTCCACGATGCCGATGTCGCCGTTGTAGGCACCCACACCCTGTTCCCCGCCGATGCGCTGCCACGTTATCTCGTAGTTATTGCGCACCTGCATCACTTTGTCCCCCACCCGGAAGACCCGGGCCGCGCTCTGCAGCTCCGGCTTGCCCTTCCTGGGCGGATTGAGCATGGCCTGCAGCTCCGCGTTGAGAGCCTGGGTGCCGGTGGGGCCGAGCTTGGTGGGGCAGAGCACCTGAATGTCCTTCACCGGGTCGAACTGGTAGCTGCGGGGCAGACGGGTGGTCACAAGGTCGCAGACCAGCTTCTGGGCCGCGTCGCCGTCGGCTTCGAGGAAGAAGAAATCGTCCGTCTTTCCGCCCTTTTTCAGCGGTTCGCCCGAGATGATGTGGTGGGCGTTCTCCACGATGAGGCTCTGAGCGGCCTGCCGGAATATCTCGTTGAGACAGACCGTCGGCACCAGCCCGGAGCGGATGATCTCGCCGAGGATATTGCCCGGGCCGACGCTGGGCAGCTGGTCGGCGTCGCCTACCATAATAATACGGCAGCTGTACCGCAGTGCCGCAATGAGGGCCTGGAACAGCTTGACGTCCACCATGCTCATCTCGTCGAGGATAACGACGTCGCACTTGAGCAGGTTCTTGTCGTTGTGGATGAAGCTGACCACGCCGCCGGTGTAGTCCACTTCCAGCAGACGGTGGATGGTGGAGGCTTTCCGGCCCGTCAGCTCGCTCAGACGCTTGGCGGCGCGGCCTGTGGGAGCGCAGAGGGCTACCCGTTCGGCCTCGTTCTCCAGCAGCTGCAGGATGGCGTTGACCGTGGTGGTCTTGCCGGTGCCGGGGCCGCCGGTGAGGACAAGGCAGTTCTCGGTCATGGCCTTGCGGATGGCTTCCTTTTGGAGCGGCGCGTAAGCAAAGCCCTGCGCCAGTTCCAGAATCTGGATGTTCTTGTCGAGGTTTCGGGCCGTCTGCTTTCCGCGCCTGGTCAGCATGGCCAGACGGTCGGCGATGTCCTGCTCTGCGGCCAGCAGATCCGGCAGATAAATATACGGTGTGCCGTCGAACATCCGCACCTCCAGTTTCCCGGTCTGGATACAGCTGTCCAGCGCCGCCGCCAGCTTTTCGGGGGGCTGGTGGATGAAGTTCGACGCTGTTTCCAGCAGCTGCGCCCGGGGCAGACAGGTGTGGCCGTTGCCGGCGTTGTGGCGCAGGGTGCGCAGAAGGGCGGCTTCCAGCCGCTGGGCGCAGTCCCCTGCCATCTGGTAATACTGGGCGATGCTGTCGGCGTGGCGGAAGTCCAGCTGCAGCGGCTCCCCGCAGAGCAGGTAGGGGTTCTGCTGGATGGCCTGCATGGCCCCCGGCCCGAAGGTACGGAAGACTTCCATCGCCCGGCGGGGGCTGATCTCGAACTGAGCCAGATAGGCGATGAGCTCCCGCATTCCGAACATCCGCTTGAACTCCTGCTGGATGCGGTCGGCCTTGTCCGCCGAGATGCCCGGGATGAGGGTGAGCTGGGCGGGGTCGTTGGCGATAACTTCCAGCGCCGCCGCGCCGAATTTGTCAATGATCTTATCCGCCGTCCGTGCGCCGATGTAGGGCAGCGACCGGCTGGCGAGGAAAGCGTAGACGGCCTCGAGGTCTTTGGGCATATCCGTCTCGCACTCCTGTGCGTGGAACTGTCGGCCATAGGTGGCGTGGTTTTCGTACCTGCCCCGGCAGACGACGCTTTCACCGGCGTGGAGCTCTCCCACCACGCCGCACACAACGGTGACGACACCGCCGCCCGACACCTCGAACACGGTGTAGCCGTTGTCCTCGTTCAGGTAGATGATGTCCTCTACCGTGCCTTCCAGCCGTTCCAGCTCCTGCTCCATCGTCCCGCCTCCTCGTTTTGACACAACTATATATAGTATAGCGGTTTTGGGGGGATTTGTAAATACAACAAAAGCTCCCCCGAAGGGGAGCTGTAGAGATACATTTATTTTGCCAGCAGTTCATTGCGGGTAAGCCCATTCAAAACCATCGTCAGTCCGCCGTTTACTTCCGTCAGGCGGAAAGAGGCATCCTCGCCGCCTGCTGCGGCCAGAGCGTCCGTGCTGAGGGTCTGCTCACCGCCGTTCCAGCGCAGGCAGAGCTGGCGGATGCCGTTCTGGCGTAGGTCGCTGACGCGGCCTTCCAGCAGGCAGTCACTGCCGCCTGCATCTACTATCAGCAGAGCGCCCTCTTCCAGATAGCAGGCCGACACGCTGTCGGTAGGCGTCCCTTCCGGGACGGCGATGCGCACGCCGCCCCATCCGCTGACGTCAGCGTCTACCCAAACCACGCCGTTCTCCTCCGAGGCGGGCAGCGGGGTGGCATCCTTGCTGTAGTCCTCCATGACCTTACCGGTGTTATCCTTACGGGTCAGGATACCGGTAAAGTCCTTCGAAAGAAGGTCGTCGTTGGAAATTTCGCCATTCTTGCCGCCGATGGACACGTCACCGCCTGCTTCAGTAGTTACTTTAGCGTTGCCCTCGATAACAATGTCGATGGCGTCGCCCATCTTATTATTGGTATTGCCGCCACCAATGCCTGCAGCACCATTTCCACCCTTGGCAGTCACATTCGCATCACCCTTGATGTAGATATGCTCACCATTTCCAGCCTTGTCATCACGCGGGGCATATCCGCTGCCGCCGCCGATACCTGCCGCTCCACCGCCTGAATCGCTGGTAACGCTACCGCCGGTTGCGATAACCGTGCCTCCCTCGATGGTGATGTCACTGCCCTTGCCAACATTACCATACCGACCACTGAAACCGCCGCCGATACCGGCACCGGCTGCTTCGGCGTCGCCGCCGCCGGTAGCTTCCACATAGGTCTTGTCACCGCTGATGGTGATGTTGCTGCCATTGCCGCCAATGCCGCTGCCGCCGCCAATGCCTGCACCCTGTGCACCACCGTTGGCTGTTACATGAGCGCCATCGCTGATGGTAATGTTTTCGCCAGCACCCATTGCACCGCCGCCGATGCCAGCGCCATACTTGCCGCCGTTGGCGTTCACTACAGTATCTTCACCGCTGATAGAGATATTGGTGCCGCCTTTGCCATAACCTCCGCCGATGCCTGCACCCTGACATCCACTGGTGCCGTCCGGCTTCCGGCTGCCGTTGGCCGTGACATTGCCGCCGGTGATTTTGATGTCAGTTCCGCTGCCGTTAAAACCGCCACCAATGCCAGCCGCACCGCCGTTTCCTGCTTCGTTGTTGTTGCATCCGCCGGTCGCTGTGATAG
>OHGJ01000481.1_pt1 | contig 16964 bp, 10 predicted proteins | sample 1567751 | NCBI WGS metagenome assembly OHGJ01 (sample SAMEA3879526, study PRJEB24766) | human gut metagenome | biome: human-associated habitat; feature: feces | place: USA | collected 1985/1987 | reverse complement strand
CTTTCTATCACATAAATAATTAACTATCAAACATTAACAGTAAAAACACTTTAAATTGGTTACAATAAACAAATGTTAAATTTATTGAGATTCAAGGCTAGGCGAAAATGGCACTAGTATGGCTTCTATGAAAAAAACAGATAATATATTCAGAGACTGGATAATATGAAAAAATTTAGCCCTCCTTTATAAATAAAAGAAAAACCACATTATCTACAATATTTCTACCAAGAAAGCGCCATAGACTTATTCCCACAAGGCTTGAAATCCAATAAGGCATTACCCGAAACAGAGTCTCTCATGACACTCTTCACCCATCACTCTAACACAAGCAAGTCTTCTGCTTAGAATAATACCGATTTATTTGGGATTAAATCCTATCAAAACATTCAATATACAAACATAAGACAAACTGGATAAGGGCGGGCAAACCCCGCCCCTACCATGCTACCAAGATAATTTTATAAACTTATTCTCCCACGGAGCGAAACTCAACGGATTCCCCGAAACTGGGTCTCCTACGACATCACAAACCGTAGTTTTCACAAAATTAATTTTATCTGAAGTTACGGAGAAAGTAGCTGGCTTCCCGCCTATCTCACGCAATTGAAGCATAACAGCATTCTCGCCTTCCACAGGCCTCATGTTTACCAACAACAAATTCTCCGGTACGATCTTGAAAATGGAAGCCGATTGGAGAGGCTCCACCTTTTTATCTCCGGCAGGCAAAACACGGGTCAAGAACGGAATCCGGTTTTCCCAAGCGAACTTAGTCGCATACTCAATAGAGTTGTCTTTCGAAGAGTTGATGAAGTAACTCCATTGCATCTCTCCCATTTGGTCCGCATTGAAATTGGTTACCCAGTAGTTGTTCATCGGCCATGAATACATATTCGTGGACTGAGGTACGGCTCCGGCCTTATACCGCCCCGTATTGATCGCCCCAAATTGCATTAATGGTATTTCTTGGCTACCCATCACGACCTGTGACTCTCCATTATGAGCCGTAGCGAAGTTTTGCACCGTGTACCAATCGTTAGAGGAGCCCGGGATTTGGTCTACACCCGCCTCAATCGATCCGCCGGGTACATCCAAATGGATCTTACCGCTTTCAACCTCAAACGGGAAAGCGATATAAACCGCTTCCGGATCTGTTACCGCTTTTTTACGCAAGCGATAAACTACCTCGATTTTCTTTGTTACGTTAAATACACGGAATTCCACCATCAAATTATTCGGCTCACGTCCCGCTACTGTCTCTCCCCGAAAACGATATGTATCCCAAACATCGCCTTTCTCATATTTCTCGAAACGCATCTTCTCGGGACGACGGCGGAGGAATTGGGGAGCACGATATTGTTCCATCGGATGACGGCTATCGATAATCTCATAAATAAACTCTCCCATCTCCCATTCCGCATCCGGCGTAACCAATTGTTTGTTCAAATCCTTATCATATAATTTACGAATCGTACCTTTACGGGTATTGAAGTCGATGGCATACCAAGGATTCTCCACATGTGTCTCTTTTAATTCCGTTGCGCCCTGTATTTCCGGACGTGGCGCATCCTTTACTTTTATATAATACTGCGCATATCCCAAGGCCGGGACATCTTTCACGTAAAAGCTCCAATAGGTACCGTCGGAACGGCTTTCGCCAGCTTGTGCGGGAATTACGTTGCCAGCCGCATCCACGATCTCGAAAGCCTTGTCTTTCGGAAGAATCTGATGATCGACATAAGCTTTAGCGATACCGCTATAACTCCAGTTGAGCGTATTGAATACAGCGATAGACGGAACGTCGCTTTTAGGCACGAATGATTGTAATATACCCATAGTAGCCTCTCCCAGCAAACCGGAATGGCGATAGGCTTCCCACGCATACGATTGTTTCAAGGAGCGTTGTTCCCAAGTTTCCAGTCCATAAGCGTTACGTACGCTCTCGCTATGCCCGAAAGTATGCTCATCATAGAACAAAAGAGCTTTGTTGATGTCCTGAATCCGATCATTGATGTCTTTCGGCAATTGAGCGCCTAGCATTTTAGCAAATGACAATCCGGCTTGATTCGCGATAATATCCGAATGAGTCACACGAGATATGGCGGCTTCACGGGCACCGGAAGCGAAACCATCCGTCCACCAATCCGGCCAAGCTCCACGAATAGTCTGAATATGATCCGCATATTGGCTCTCTACCGTCTTAAAGAACTCGCTGACTACCGCCGTGCGTAATTTCGGCCATTCATACTTCTCATTCCATTTCTGTAACATCTCGCAACTTTTAGTCGAAGGGGGCGCATTATCCGTAAGATATCCCGAATGCTGCACCGCTAATATATCATACGGATAATTTTTCGCTTCCATTTCACCTAAATAAGTTAAAACACGCTCCTCAAACTGGTCAAAGTTATCTGTATGAATCCCGAAAAAATTACCATAGTGATAATGCTCCGCACGATAAGTCAAGACCTTCTTCCCAGAAGGTGATTCCCACCAAAACACCGTAGGTTTATCAAAGCAGATCAACGCTCGATGACCATGGGTTCCCATATTCACATATTTCACGCCGGCATCTGCGAAATACTCGCTGAAACACCAACCGATACCATTCACGTCGTCTTGCATAGCTACCTCGGCACGCATCCCATTTTCCCTGAATTGCTTGATCGGATAAAGGGAGGCGGCGAGCGTTTGCTCATCGGGTAATTCGTCAAAGTTCAAGTACATCGTAGCTAATTCGATACGACCCTCTTTTACCCGCTGCTTCAGGCGAGCGATCTGTTCCGCCGGACGGCATTTCAAATATTCGCTAACCGCCCAAGCGATCTCGCAAGTCCAACGGAATTTAGCGAAATCCGGATAATTATCCGTAGCATCACAATAATCCAACGCATAATCAATATATCGTAGATGTTCCGCTAAGATTTCCATTTGGGAACGAGTATAACCGATATCCGTATGCGTGTGCTGCACCATATTCATCTGCCAATGGCGAACCGGTTTTACGGTAACCGTACTTTCCTCTTTCTCTTTCCCACTTGTCAGCGTCAACGGTAATTGGCGAGTCGTGCTAACCTCGGGTATCTCGATTCGGAATACATTATCCCCGGATACCAGTTTCTCTTTATGGCTTTGCTCGCCTAAACGGATCGTCACTGTAGAAGGTTCTCCTTCATGTTTTACGGAGATCTCGACCTTTTGGGTCAGTCCGTTTTTCGATTTATAAACCGCCGGTAATACACGGCTCTTGATATCCGATAATCCCGGAGACGCATGAACCGACAATGTCCCGATCAACAAAGCCAATCCTGCTGATAAATAAGTTCTTTTTTTCATCTTATCGTGTTTTTATTGATATAAGTCCTATATACAACATACATATTAATAATAGCATCAAGCCGGCTACCTGTCCGAACATATCGGCTATGCCTCCCATACAAGGCGTAATCAAAGCGCCTCCTGATACACCCATAATCATCAAGGCCGAGACCTCGTTCGATTGCTCCGGCCGATGTTCCAGCGCGAAAGAGAACAGGATCGAAAACACATTCGAGCAAGCCAAGCCAACCAGTACGATCATAACGCCCATGCCCCACAAGCTATCCGAGATAAGCAATCCTACGAAAGCAAGGATAGCGATAAGCATGCTCCCCCTTAAGAAGGGTCGTGACGAGATCCTCGCCAACAATATAGCCCCCAGGAAAGAGCCTCCGGTACGAGCGGCAAAATAAAGGCTACTCCCTAATCCGGCCTCTTGCAACGGCATGGATAACTTTTCCATCAATAGCTTAGGGATCGTCGTATTCAGACCGACATCGATCCCGACAATACACAGAATCCCCAAGAAAAGCATCCGTATCCTAGCATCTTTACATAAAGCTAATGTAGAGGCGAACGAGGCTTCTTGCTCCTCTCCTTCCTCTTTACCCGGAATAGTCGTTATCAACCAGATGATAGATAACAAGGTAGTCACCGAATAGACAATGAATATCAACTTCCAATCTCCCCAGAAAGAAGAAGCTACACCTGCGATAATCGGCCCTAAGAAGGAAGATACCGCCTTAATAAACTGCCCTAAAGTAAGCACGCTCGTTACTTTATCCGGATTTACCACCCGCGCTACCATCGGATTCAAGGACACTTGCAAGATCGTATTTCCAATTCCCAGCAAAGCGAACGCAAACAAGATACAAGCAAAGTCATAGAAGAATAGAGGTATCAGCATCGCCAAGGTTGTGATAGCCAAGGCTACGACCACCGTATTCCTACGCCCGTGCCGTCCCATCCAGATACCGGTGGGGACAGAGAACAGGGCGAACCAAAGAAAGACCATCATGGGCAATAGGTTCGCCAACGTATCGGACAAACCAAAGTCCATCTTCACATAATTCGTGGCAATTCCCACGACATCCACGAATCCCATCACGAAAAAGCCGAAAAGGATCGGGAATATAGCGGAGTTCGTACTTTTAGTTCTCATATCGATCTTTTGGTTGGTTACCCATTTCTAAAACCAAATGTCCACCTTGAACAATCTCCGAGAAAGGAATACGAGTATCCGTCAATGGTTTCCCGTTTAAGTCCATGGATTGCACGTAATCATTTTGCTTACTATTATTACGAGTCTCGATCACGAATTCCTTCCCTTTATAATAGCGGTCATTCAGCCGGATCGTAATCTTATCGAACAAAGGACTACCCAAAGCGAAAGAAGGCGCTTGATCCGTCAAGCCTTTCATATCGAATAAGCCTAAGGAAGAGATCACGTACCAAGCCCCGAGCTGGCCTTGATCCTCATCTTGTCCGTAGCCATAACCGTGGATGCCATCCGTACCATAGAACTCATTCAAGATCGCCCGCACCCATTTTTGCGTAAGCGAGGGACGACCGGCCTCGTTGAACATCCAAGAGATGTGCAAACAAGGTTGATTTCCTTGGTTATACAAGGTTTGCAAACCGGCGAAAGCCCCTACTTCCGTGCCTCCGCTAAAGATTAATTTACGAGACACCGTGAAGATGCTATCCAACCGATGGTTAAACACGTCCGCACCTACTTTTGCGACCAAGCCTTTCGCGTCGTGCGGTACATAGAATGTATATTGCCAAGCGTTACCTTCTTGGAATCCGCGCCATACTTGCATCGGATTGAAGTCCTCGATAAACGTACCATCCTTCTTTTTAGGACGGACAAAATTACAGGAAGGGTCATAGATACGCTCCCAGCCTTTCGATAAGTCCATCAAACGGTTATAATCGTCCGTCTTACCCAGTTGCTTCGCCCATTGGGCCACGGCCCACGCACTATAAGCATATTCCAAGGTATGGGAAGCGGAAAACATGAAAGCCTCGTCCGGCCCGTCCCCTTTATCCAAATGAGGTACATAACCATATTCCACGAAATAACGGGTATCGATCTTTCCCGCGCCCAACGGACGATTCTCCCCATCCAACTCATTCTTCAAGCAAGCCTCATAAGCCGTATTCACATCGAAATCCCGGATGCCACATTGATAAGCGCCAGCGATAATCGTACTTAATAAATTCGTACCAACCCCGGAGACATAACGGCTATTAGCGATTCCATCCGCCAGCCAGCCGGCGTCCTTGTACACCAACAAATGGCTACTTATATAATCCGAATAATATTCCGGATAGGCCAAAGCCCAAACCTGCGTCAGATTCCATTGCGCTCCCTAAGCGGCATCGGTATTGTATAAGTTATGTACCGGTTTCCCGTCTTTCAAAGGGATTTGTCCTACCGAGCCATCATTTCTCGGATAAGCGCCATTCACATCGCTAGCCAATCCACGCCCCAATAAAGCGTGATACAAACCGGTATAGAATTTCACCTTATCCTCTCGCGCTGGAGTCTCTACCCGGATACGTCCCAAATATTCTTCCCATGTTTGGCGAGATATTTCCCTTGCCTCGTCAAACGTAAGGGTAGCGGCCTCAGTCTCCCTATTTAACCGGGCATTCTCCACGGATGTATAGGAAAGACCTACTTTAGCGGTTACCGACTCTTGATCTTGGGTACGGAATGTCAGATAAAGTCCGGCCCCCACGCCCGTCGCTTTCCGTTCATCCGGACGGATATCCGCTCCGTTGAAAGCGCCAAATCCAACGGGAACCTTGTCCAGCACCGCCGAGAAATACAAAGGAACCGATGCCCCGGGTTGATATTTCCTCACATATTCAGGCTCGGTAATCACCCAGCCCTCGATATGCCCGTCTTCCGTAAAAGTAATTTCAGCATCCCGTACAGCTCCGCTCTCTCCTTGACGGTTTCCTATATCGAACAAGATATGGCTATCCTCCCCGGCCGGAAATGTATAACGCTGAATAGCGACACGAGGGGTAGCGGTAAGCTCCGCACAAATCGAGTAATCTTTTAGGAGAACGGAATAATAACCGGCGGTAGCGATCTCGTCCGTACGGTCAAAACGGGAACGGTATCCTATACCTGTCGAGTCGTCTACCGCCCCGGGAATTGTTTTCAATGGACCCGTCGTAGGCATCAGTACGATTCCACCGATCTGAAACTCATGCAAGCAGGGGAAACCCTCGATCGATTGATCCCGATAATCGTAACCGGTCGCCTCCCAACCGGATTTATTCCCGATATGCCCGTTCGTAGAAGGAGCCGGCTTGGCCATACCGAAAGGCATCGCTCCCGGGGTAAAATGAAACCAACGGCAATGCGCCGTACCGATCCGAGGTTCTACATATTGGCTAAGCTCTTCTTGCCGAACCTTCTTGCCTTGTGTCACACAGGATGTGAAGAAAGCACACACTAACATCAGGAACCATACAGGCCTCATACTATATTTCTTTCTCATACTCATTCAGATAGATGGTTTAACGCAAAAACATAAGCTCCCATAGCGATCGAGCGATTAGCACCTTGCTTGCTTACGGTCACCCCTATCCGTTTACAAGGATCATACCCTACCTTGCGATTGGTACCCGGAATGGGTACCTCGACAGCTCCTCCTTTAGCGAAATCAGCGAAACTCTCCGCATCCTCCAAAAGATAAGCTTTCATTTGCAATCGGCCGAAACGACTTCCATCCATCATACCGGTAGATGAGTTCAATTCTTTCAACAAAGCAGGGAGAATATATTTAGAAGCCCCCGATAGTCCACCACCGATCACGATGATGCCATCGATTAAAGTAATGGCAGACGCCAACGCATCCCCCGCTAGCTCCCCTAATTCGGAGAAAGCCGTAATAGCAGCCTCCCGGTTACCCGGGCAAATACCCTCGGCGATCTCAAAGATCTCTTTCGGAGTATGCGCTCCCGTATCACCGGATCGTTCCGCATATACTCGCATGACCGCACGTATGCTGACACTCTCCTCTACGATATACTCCGGATATTTCTTATTCCGAAAACACCAGATATCTCCTCCTGCCGCATTATCTCCCAATAGAAGCTCTTGATTAATGACAACCCCGGCACCAAAACCGGTACCCAAGGTGACTCCCAGCAGGTTCTTATATTGCTTCATGCTTCCTGCCTCCCGCAAACGGCGGTTTATATCCGGAAGGGCTCCGGTTAACGCTTCTCCATATGCGAATAAATTCCCATCGTTATTGATAAATACCGGTATCCCGAATATATCTTCCAGAAACGGGCCTAACGCTACTCCACCCCGGAAAGAGGGGAAGTTGGGTAAATCGCCTATGATACCGGCTTGATAGTCTGCCGGACCGGGAAAAGCGAAACTGATAGCGACCGGAGTTTCCGGCAAGCCTGCCTGAATTGCCTTAAAACCCTCTACCAAATTGCCTAAACACTTATCTAAACAATCCGCGCATGCCGGAAGAACTACCGGATCGGCTATCTCTTTTCCTCCTTGGATGGCAGAGAAAACAAAATTCGTTCCTCCCGCATCCAATGTCATTACTATTCTATTGTCATTTGTATACATCATATATTCCTTTTCTTTATTTACCCATGTTCCGCCAGTGCCACCGTGGTGGCACAGCCGTGCCATAGGGTTGGCATTGGCGTGCCATCGCAGTGGCACTACCGTGCCATCAAGGGTGGCACAGTTGTGCGATGCCTATGGCACGGTGATTATTGCCTAAATCGTACGTAAGCTTTTATAGTACCACAGTATTTACCTACGGACGATCCATACGGGCGGATCGTATATTCACCCACGCAAGCCGGAATGATAAAAGTCTCCGCGTAATGAACGATGAATGGTTCAAAAGCGTTTGTCGGACTCTCCACGATCAACTCATCTCCCTTGATTACATTTAGCACTTGCCCCTCCATTCGTATTGTGAGGCACGATATCCGTGAACCAATGACGGCGGGTCTCGATGAACTCGTTCTCATGCAAGCCGGTCCGCTCCTCCCGCCAACCGTCTCCCTCGGCGATCATCTCCACTTGGTTGATCAAGTTATGACGGACAAACTCCGTTTGCCGCTCCCATTGGATCACTTTCGAGCCGTGGCCGATATTAATCGGTCGAGGCAGTCCGTCCAATCCCAAGCGGCCCCAGTCCCAAAGCTTAAAGGTAAAGATACTTGGGGTAGCGCTAATCTCCAGCACCATGGCACCGGCTCCCGAACAATGGACCGTTCCGGCGGGGATCAGATAATGATCATGGCGTTTGGCAGGCCATTTGTTGACATATTTCTCCGTATCAAAAGGCTTTCCGGTCTGTTGGGACTCGTTTAGGGCAGCGATCATCTCGTCCGGATTTACACCGGTTTTCAATCCCAGATAAACGGTAGCGTCCTCCTCGGCATCCAGCAGGTAGTAGCTCTCGTCCTGCGTATAATAAATCCCGAACGTATCCCGGATATATTGGGTGACCGGATGCACTTGCAAACTTAGGTTTCCTCCTCCCATCGTATCCAAGAAGTCGAAACGGATCGGGAAATCTTGTCCGAAACGAGCCTCGACCGGCCCGCCCAGCAAGTCTCTCGTCTTATAGAATACCAAGTCATTGGAAGGGATCTCAAACAGCTCTCCGGCAACTTTCAGGTATAAACTATTTTCCTCGGGCACGCAATCAAAACACCAGCCGAAGTTATCTTGCTTTTTATCCAGATCACAGACCTCTTTCATCCATTGGCCGCCCCAAGGAGCCGGATCGAAGAAAGGTACTACCCGGAACGGAGTATGCGCCGTTTTCTCCAACCCTTCTTTCAAGGTCTCCCCGGAAATCATCTTAGGTGTTCCGACGATATGGGTATCCAACCAATAATCGACCTTGGGAAGGACTTTCTTCTTCAGATTATCGCAAACAATCCAATCAATAAAATATCCTCGCTTATAATGGTACGACGGGGCTTCCTCCCGGTTTTCCACACCTAGCCCGTTCACCTCTTTTCTACGGGAACGCATCTGGATCTCCCAACGAGCCATATCCGCATAGATCAATTTGTCCGGAGCGGGAACGATCTCGGCGGCGGCGTGGCCATAAACGATTGTCCAGCCTTTTCCATCACGCAAGGACTCCCGGCAGGCGTTCACCTTCTCCTCATCCAAGAAATCCGTATAAGAGAAATGAGCCCGGCGGCCAAACAACCGGTCATCCGTCAGATAAGGATAGGTCATCGCCTCTATATCTTCTGCCGATTTAAATAAATCTCGCGTATTGATAAAACGATCGGGCGCGAGCGCTTGCAGTTCACGCATCAACTCCTCGTGATGAACCCCTTGGTAGCATTCCACCACCCAAACTTGTGATCCATTCGTTTCCGCATGTATCTCCGCCAATCGCTTCCGTATCGATTCCCAGCCTTTCCACAAGGTACCGTCTACAACGGTGGCCGGCATTTTATCATAATTACTTTTTCTCATCTCTTTTGATATTTAATATTGCACGCTTGTATTTAACTCTTATTTTTCTCTGCCCAATCCCTTAATAATTCAATCGCCTTAGATAACACTCCGGCCGATCCCTTGAAATTACCAGAGCCGCTGGGGACACCGCCTTTGCCATACCATTCGTAGAATCCGTCATTTTGGATCACACGCTCGATCATCGGATGGATCTCCGCATAAGCCTCCTCAACCATTCCATTAACGACAAGCTGCTGGATCATCCGACCGCCAAACCAAGTCCAATCCCCGCCATTCTGATACAGATAAGCCTTAGACATTCCTCCATGGAAAAAACCATCCGGATACACGGGATATAAGGTCAGACCAATGCTTGGCATACCCGACAGGCGAACATTCTCAAGCATCTGGGCATTTACGGTACGTATCTCGTCTTTCGATAATAAGCCGGCCTCTATAGCGATAGCCGTCCCACCATGATAATGAATGGCAAGTTCATCAAAACCTTCCGGAATCGGAGATTTCTCCGGATAAATATGAGGAATGAACTTCTGGCGCTTTACATCCCATAGATGAGCCCGCACATTTCTCTCGATTCCCTCACGCAGACTTTTCCAACGGGAGGCTTGCGGAGAATCAGGAGCCATTTCCAACAAATAATCCAAGGCGATTATGAACATAGCGTTATCATATACATCGATAGCTGGATCCGACAAATCATTCATATCACATCCGAAATCGTCATTCGGCTGTACATCGCCCCAATCAGCGGTCATTGCTCCATAAAGCAATCCATATTTCTCATTATATCGTTCCCGCATCAGATAATCTACCATCGCGTTCATTCGCTCGAGAACGGTCTTCCCGGCAACTTTCTCATTCAATATCTCCCGATCACCCGTCTTACGAATGTATTTACCTACGATCTGAATCAAGGAAGACTCTTGGTCCGTCTCTACCGTATTCTTAAAAGCGACATGTTTCGGGGCGGCATTCGAATAATAAGGCGTATCATCATACCATGTAAAATCTTCTTTCAGCACATAACCATCGATCATCTCATCATTCGGCTGTTGAAGAGCGAAAAACAATAAGATAGCTTCCCGCAGTTCGTGTGGATCACTCTCCTCGCAAGCGATCTCTATAAACGTATTCATATCACGAGCCCATATCTGGGAATAACCGCTGCCCGCGTTAAAGCCACTACGAATGGTCGCACGAGCCATACTATCCACCTTATGTAAAGCCGTGTCGGACAATATTTGATCGGCCAATCGCTGTTTCTCGGTCAATCCCGTACAGGATAAAAAAGATACAAATACAAAAGAAGTTACAACTAGAATTTTATTCATGGCATTAAATTATGATTTATGGCGGCAAAATTATTTCAATAATTCAGAAAGGAATACTACATTTGTTCCGATTTACTTGTACAATCTTATGATTTATAGATTATGGTCAAGATAAAAGAAGGATTTAAGGGGGAACGACTCGTCTCTTTGCCCGAGGAACTATTGACAAGCTATCAAAGGGAACCGCTCATCAATAATTTATATGTACGCAAGATCGGTTTCTTCCCACGTGTTAAATATCATTTTCTCCAAAAAGAACATGGCTGTGACTACGCCATGCTTATTTATTGTACGGAGGGAAAAGGATGGTATCGTATCCTCGGTAAACAATATACCGTGGAGAAATACCAATATATCATCATCCCTCCCGGTATCCCCTACTCATTCGGGGCAGACGAGGGAGATCCATGGACTATTTACTGGTTACACTTCCAAGGGAAGCTTCGCGATCAATTCCTGCCGTCGCATCCGGTTCCGGTCACTATTTCGCCGAATGAATATTCCCGTTTACAAGATCGGTTACGGCTGTTTGAGGAGATATATAGCAGTTTCTCCATGGGATATATTAAAGAATATATGATTTATTCCTCCATGTGCCTTTACAATTTTCTGGCCTCTTTCATCTATCTGGAGCAATTCCGCCATATCATGATTCCCTCGCAAAAAGAATATCCGTTCACGGCACGGGTTATTCATTATATGCGTGAGAACATCCAGCAGAATCTTACCTTGAAGGAATTAGCGTCTTATTTCAAATATTCCCCTTCTCACTTCTCTGCTCTCTTCTTTGGCGAGACCGGGGTCTCGCCCATGAATTACTTCATACGCTTGAAAATACAGAAGGCTTGTGAATATATCGAGCTAACGAATATGAAGTTGAATGAGATCGCCACGCATCTGGGATTCGAGGATGCCGCCTACTTCTCGCGTACGTTTACGAAAGTTATGGGTTGCTCTCCTTCCGTTTATCGTAAAAAGGAGATGGAGATATAGAATTCGTTTGGATTTCTAGTATTTCTCATAAGAATAAAATATATTTGTACAATAGATATTTAAACGAACATAAAGTAAGTAGTTACTATGATAGACCTAACACAGTTCACCCCTTGGACTCTCTTTACGGATCTTGGATTCATTTCGATACTTCTATTGGTTGGCAAATTCATACGAGTCAAGGTAAAACTGATACAACAATTATTCATCCCACCCAGCTTGATCGCGGGCTTGCTAGGACTGGCGTTCGGACCTAATGGACTGGGGTGGATTCCGCTTTCCAATGACTTAGGTACTTATGCGGCTATCCTTATCGCCTTGGTGTTCGGCGCGTTGCCTTTATCTTCCCCGAACGTCTCCATGAAAGAAGTAGCGAAACGAGTCGGGCCGATGTGGGCGTACGCTCAGGTGGGTATGTTATTGCAATGGGCATTAGTAGGCTTGTTCGGATTGTACGTGATTAAGCTGATCTGGCCGGACCTGAATGACGCTTTCGGCATTATGCTGCCGACAGGCTTTTATGGCGGACACGGCACGGCCGCTGCTATCGGGTCTGCGTTCGAGGGATTGGGCTGGGACGAGGCTCGCAGTTTAGGCATGACAACCGCTACCGTGGGGGTTATTTGCTCGATCATCGGAGGTTTACTGATGGTCAAATGGGCGGCCAAGCATAAACAAACCGCTTTTATCTCGGATTTCGACGATCTCCCGGACGAGCTGAGAAGTGGGTTGCTGCCAGAGGATAAGCGGGATTCCATCGGAGAAGCTACGACTTCCTCCATATCCATCGATACGCTGACTTTCCATGTGGCCTTGGTATTTGTCGTGGCTTTTTTGGGATATATGGTTAGCCAAACCGTAAAGGTGTATTATCCGGTACTGGAGTTACCTGTTTTCAGTTGTGCCTTTATCATTGGATTAGTATTAAAGAAATTCTTCGACGCGACAACCATATCCAGATATATCTGTCCGCAGACGACCCAGAGGCTGAGCAGTTCCTTCACGGATATGCTGGTAGCTTGCGGTGTAGCGTCTATCAAGCTAGGGGTGATCGTAAAATATGCCTTGCCGCTTATCGTACTCATCATAGCGGGCGTGGCGATCGTCTGGTGCATAACATTCTTCTTAGGAAGAAGATTAGCCAAGACCTTTTGGTTCGAGCGCATGATTTTCGCTTGGGGATGGTGGACCGGCACGATGGCCATGGGCATCGCCTTGCTGCGGATCGTCGATCCGAAACTTTCCAGCAAAGCGATGGATGATTACGCGATGGCTTACCTGCCTATCGCTCCCATAGAGATCTTATTGATCACCTTCGTCCCCATCCTTTTCGTCAACGGATTGGGAGTTTGGTTGCTATTAGCCTGCTTGGTCCTTTCCCTACTGATCTTGCTACTGGCGTGGAAGATGGGATGGTGGATTACTCGCTCTTGATACTATTTACCGGGTTCTCGTTCGCCGCTTTCCAGTTCTGGAAGCTTACGGTCAATAACGTGATTACGGTTACGATCAATAAGGCGATTAAGAATACCCACCAATGAAGCGGAGTCTTATAAGCGAAGCCCTCGAGCCACATCTTCGCGCCCTGCCAAGCGACCGGCGCCGCTATCACGAAGCAAATACCTACAATCCTCAGATAGGCCTTATTAAACATCAGCAGGATCTCTCCTACCGTAGCTCCATGTACCTTGCGGATACCTATTTCCTTACGGCGGTATTGAGTCTCGAACACCACTAAGCCAAATACCCCGACCAAAGAGATAATAATCGCCAGTAAACTAAAGACCGTAACCAGATCGCGCAGGTTCTCCTCTTTCCGGTAAAGATGATTAAAGATCTCATCATAGAACTCGATATTGAACGGATAGGAAGGATCTAATTCTTTCATCGTCTCCTGAATGTGACCTACTACGGCATGAATGTCCGATCCGGCTTTCAAGCGGATATAAGAGATTGGCAAAGAATAACCAAAGTTTCCGACCAAGAAAGCGATATTATCCTCTCCACCACGAAGCGAGGTGAATTTCACATCGTCGGAGAAACCGATAAGATGACCGGGAGAATAGCTATCGAACGCGTCACCCACTTGCATATCCAACCCCTCCATCGCCGTACGATTGAATATATAAGACGTATGATCCGAAAGTTCGTCCGCCTTTGAGAAATCTCTCCCTTCTATAACCGGAATCCCCATCACCCGCAAGAAATTGGAAGATGCTATAATTATGAAATACTGAAAGTCCTTACCCTTATAACTACCGCCATTCGTGTTATACCCGTCCTTAGAGCCCACTTTCTCCATAGCGAAAGCCACATCCTCGATACCCGGGTTCTCTTTCAAGCGATTCACATATGTATCGTGATGCTTATTGTACATTGTCTCATTCAGCTCCACGATAGCTACCTGGTCCTTATCGAATCCTAAAGAGAAATTCCGCATATAACTATTCTGGATTTGCACAAAGCAAGCCCCGATAATCAACACGATCGAAACAACGAACTGGACACAAATCAATGTCGTACGTAACTTACGCCCGGAAGGAGATAACCCGAAGCTGCCCTTCAGCACCAAGGCCGGAGGAAAAGAAGTTATATAATAAGCAGGATAAATACCCGCCAGCCAACCGATAACCAACGCTACGATGCCACACAAGAAAACGATCGGAAGATTTGAGACCAAACTCAAATCGGCCTCGATAAAAGGTAGCGCTTCCGCCCAATCCAATCCCCAAACGATAACGAGACTTACCAGCCATGCTATAAAACTAATAAGGGCTGCCTCTATCAATAAAGATCTGCGCAACAAAGTATCCGAGCTACCCAATACCTTCTGCGTATTGATGCTTTTGATTCGCAACGGAGTCAGAGAAGTGCTAAAGTTCGTGAAGTTAATAGCCGCGACAATGACGATCAGAAGGGCTATACCGAACAATAAGGCCGTGACTTCCTTGTTTCCACTCCGGAATGTACCACCGTCTTGCGTCTCATTCATATAATAAATATCAGTCAGCGGAACGAGCCGGATCTGTTCTCCTTCATGGTAAATCTTCTTGAAATCAAAATGACGGTTGAAATTATCGGCAACCTCATCTGCCATGGCAGGATTATCAAGCAATAAATAACAAACCCAGTTACTTGAGCTAAAATTATTGATATTATAATCCGGATCGATCGCCGTATAGACCACGTTCCGAAGCTGCGTGTTCTCCGGGAAATCCTTATAAACCGCACCAATCGTAAAAAGCTTAGCCGATTTAGTCCAGATATTTTCTTCCGCTCGCAACGTCTTACCAACCGCAGAGATATCTTCCCCAAACAACTTGTCAGCCAAGCTTCGGGGTACCATTACTTTCTCGGGATCTTTCAAGCAATCGATATCGCCTTCCACGATCGGGAACGCGAATATCTTCGGTAAACTAGCGTGGCAGGTTGTCACGATTTCCTTAAACCCAAACGGTTGCCCGTTTCTATCCACCGAGAGATAAACACCATTCTGGCCAAAAGAAGGAGTCAACAATGTACCCGCCTCTATATGCGGGGAAGATTGGATGACAGCCTCCACAAAGGCACGGGGTAATATTGTCCCGAAAGTACCCGGAATGGTCAAGTCCACCCTAAAAATCCGCCCGGACGTAGGATGGCAACGGTCAAAAGTCCGCTCAAAATTAATCTGTATCAAAATCACGATAAAAGCGGCGAAAGCAACCGCAAGACCGGCTACGTTCAATGCGGTCGCCATTTTAAACCGCCTCAACACACTTAGAAAGTTTCGAATAATCGTTTTCATTTTATTATAGTTTCATTTATTATTCCGTTTTAATACTATCCACCGGATTCGCGTTCGCCGCACGCCAGTTCTGGAAAGTTACCGTAAACATCGTTATTAAGGAGACAATTAATAGAGCGAACGCAAATATCCACCAATAAATAGGAGTTTTATAAGCAAAACCCTCTAACCATTTCCGTACGCCATAATAAGCCAAGGGAGCCGCTATGATAAAGCAAACGCAGACAATACGGAAATAAATCTTATTGAACATAACCAAGATCTCATGAACCGTGGCCCCGAATACCTTACGAATACCGATCTCTTTCCGGCGATACTGGGTCTCGAATATAACGAGGCCGAATATACCGACAATAGAGATAATCACAGCCAACAGGCTAAACAATAAAATCATCGTACTTAAATTCCGTTCTTGATGATATAAATGATCGAAAATCTCATCATAAAATTCCACCTCACAAGGATAGGTAGGGTCCAAGCGAGCCACCGTCTGGCGGATATGATCCACCACACCCACGATATCGCTTCCCGCCTTCACCCGGATAAAAGAATAAAGCATCAAACGAGGTTCATTAATAACAAAACCTAATTCGGAGACGCTTTGTCGCAAGGAAGTAAATTTAACATCATCTACAAATCCGATGACGGAACCATCGGCCGATTCCTCCTCAAGCCATGGAATCCGCATGATATCATTCGGTTCCATGTTCCATTTATCCCGCATTTGTCTATTGAATACATAACTATAGTTGTTACCTCTCTCATCAGACTCGGTAGGCATCCGCCCCCCAATCAATGGAATACCCATTACTTTGAAGAAATTCCAAGAAACAGAAAGAGAAGTGAAATTAACACTCTGCTCTTTATATTCACCTCCCCACGTACGATAGCTATCCTCCGATCCAAACTTCTGGGAACAGAACGCCACATCCTCTATTCCCGGATATTCTTTCAATCCACCCACGTAGCTATCCTTATGGTCATGCATAATATTCCGGTTCAGCTCGACAACTACTACCTG
>OHGJ01000478.1_pt1 | contig 17047 bp, 10 predicted proteins | sample 1567751 | NCBI WGS metagenome assembly OHGJ01 (sample SAMEA3879526, study PRJEB24766) | human gut metagenome | biome: human-associated habitat; feature: feces | place: USA | collected 1985/1987 | reverse complement strand
GTCAAGCTGCTGCTAATCTCTGTAGCAGGGCACTATTTTTTGCGTTATATTAAGCTTTCCGCAGTCAGCTTAGAGCTGTCCGGCCTGCCAATGGCTCCCCCTCTGGGGGAGCTGTCACGCCTGCGGCGTGACTGAGAGGGTTACATACCCCGCCTTCTCGATGCACCTGCGTCCCTCGTCGGTGTCCAGCCAGTCGTAGACCTTCCGCTGGGGGCTGTCGGGGGCGGCGTCTGCGTGGACGACTGCGTAGAACTCGTTGCAGAGCGGGTAGCTCTCATCGGCGATGGTGTCATTGCCGGGGGTCACGCCATCCACGGCCAGCAGACGGAGGCCGGGCTTCGAGTACATCTGGTCGATGTAGTAGTAGACCGAAAAGCCGATGGCGTTGGCGGAGTTGTTGTACTCGGCGACGCTGTCCACGAGGCCGCCCATGTCGGCGGGGGCAAGCTCGGTGGGCGCGGCCATCAGCTGGCCGTCGCCCTTGTCGATGAGCAGCTTTTTGAAGAGGGTCTGACTGCCCGAGTCCACGCCCCGCTGGAATGCCACGATGGGGGAGTCCGCGCCGCCCACGTCCTTCCAGCTGGTGATGCGGCCCGCATAAATATCTCGCAGCTGCTGCTGGGTCAGGCTCTGGACGGGATTCTCTTCGTTGACGATGAACACCAGCGCGTCCCGGCCGATGGCTTTCTGCTCGAGCTTTGCGTCGGCCTCGGCCAGCTCTTCCTTGACGTACTCGGGGGCCTCGTAGACGATGAGCAGCTGTGCGCCGTAGCCCTCGCTGTCGCTGCGGGACCAGAGGCCGAAGTTCTCCCAGGCATAGGCCGTGGTGCTGACGGTGATGCCGGTCTGGGCCTCGAGAAGGTCCATGCCGGTGACGTCGGCCTTCATCTGGGCCATCAGGGGGATGCAGGCCGTGGAGCCGTCGAGGCGGGGGAACTCGTCCTCGGTCAGGAAGGGGACGGGCGTGTCCGCATCGGGGACGGACGCCGCCGGAGAGTCGGCGGGGGAGTCCGCCGTGCCGGTCTTGCAGGCGGTGAGCATCGCCGCCCCGAAGCCGAGGCCCATCACGCGCAGGAAGCTGCGGCGGGAGATCATCTCTTTCATATCAAAAACCTCCGTGTCAGTACAGGTAGCCCCCGCCAGCGTCGTCGCTGGGGGAGGAGAAGATGCTTTCGCGGTAGAGCCACTGGCCGGTGGAGTCCATCAGGCCGTAGTCGAAGCCCTGCCGCGCGATAAAGCAGTCGTCGGGTAGATCGTCGATGCTGTAGCAGCTGCCGAGGCGGCGGAGAAGCAGATTGCCCTCCATGTCCAGCACGTCGGAGAGGTTCGACGAGTCGCTGTTGTCCCGGTGGGCCGTGAGCAGAGGGCCGTTGGCGGTGTTGGTGAGGTAGGAGGCGTAGGTGTACTGCTGGGCCTCACCGGCGGACGACCAGAGCAGCCCATCGCCGCTGTAGGTCTGGATGGCAACGGTGTCGTAGTTCTCGCTGTTGTATTGCAGCAGGGCGTAGCCGTCGGGCAGAGCGGTCAGACTGACATAGTGTCCCTCTTCGACGGGCGTCACCTCTACGTCGGTCAGCAGCGCGCCGGTGGTGCCGTCATAGATTTTAAGGACATTGTTTGCCGTCAGCACAGCGACATTACCGGAGTGGTAGTCCGTGTCGCTCCGCTGGACGGCGGTCTTTTCGCCGCTGGCGAGGTCGATGAGGGTGTAGGGGTTATCCGGGTCATCGCTGCCGAGGAGGGTGACACAGCCGGGCGTGTAGTCCATCACACACCAGTCGAAGCGGCCCAGCTCCACGGCCTCGCCGCTGTTCAAATCGTAGAGGACGGAGCGGCTGTCCTGACGGCTCTGAAGGCAGGCGACGCCCACGCCGCAGGCCGAGACGGCGCTGTCCTCTTCGCCGGTGAGCAGTTCGCCGGTGGTGACGTTGTAGAGGGCTTCGCGGGCGATGCCCCAGTCTGAGCCGCGGAACCAGCTCAAATCGAGCCAGTCGGCAAAGCCGCCGCGGTACGATGCGAGGGAGCTGGCCGTGCAGCCGTCCTCCCGCATCAGCACATTGCCCTCCCGGTCGGTGACGAGGACGTATTGGTGCAGGGGCTGGTCGGGGTCATCGTAGGCGTAAGTAAGGCCCTCGGGCAGGTCGTAGCAGTTGAAGATGAGGCGCTGGCCGTCCTCGTCCACCACGAGACAGCCGAGCGCTGTTTCGGGTACGGGAAGCTGGGCGCCTGTGGCGAGGTCGTACACCCGAGTGCCGCCGGTGGTGCCGTTCTCGAAGGCCCAGACGTCAGCGTCGTCCCGCAGGATGAGCAGCCCGCCCGAGAGGGTGGCGTTCACGGCGTAGGGAAAGGTCATGACGGCATTGCCGTCGGCGTCGTAAAGGGTGGAAGTGCGCTCCTCCGTGCCGGGGGTGGAGTGGGCCACGAGGTAGTGGCCCGTCTCGCCGGTGAGGGTGTCCTTCAGCAGCTGGATGCTGTCGGAGCTGCTGGCTTTGTAGAGCACTTTCCCGCCCCGGAGGATGGTGCCGCCGCCGTTCCCGGCGTAAGAGTAGACGTAGTGGAGCGAGTCATCGCTGAGCCATGCGTCGCTGTAATACTGCGGAGCCTGCGAGGACGCCGTCCCCTCGGGCCGGGGCGACGCCGCAGGCAGCAGCGAACAGCTCGTCAGCAGCCCGCCCGCCAGCACGAGGCAGGCGGCGCGGCGGCTGAGTCGAAGCAGAGTGGTCTTCATAGAAACACCTCACAGTCTCCCAGAATTTGACTTTCCCATCTATAGTATATACGAAAGACCCGGACATTTCATTGCAGAACTGTGGACGGGCCTGGTTACAGTTTTATGACAAGCTTATTCTTCGTCTCCCTGTTCCTTCAATTCCTTCAGGAAGGGCAGCAGGAAAGGCACCGAGATGCAGAAGGTGAGGCCATCGGCGATGGGCTGGCACAGCTCGATGCCGCTCAGGCCCCAGATGTGGGGCAGGGTGAGGATGAGCGGGATGAAGCAGACGCCCTGACGGCAGCAGGCGAGGAAGGTGGCCCGGCCCGACTTGCCGATGGACTGGAACATCATATTCGTCACGATGATGACGGGCTGTAAGAACATGGCGACGCACTGATACCGCAGGGCGGGCAGAGCCACGGCGGTGACCTCGGGGTCATCGCGGAAGAGGCGGATGAGGGGCTCGGCGTTGAACCAGCAGAGGGAGTTGAGCACCGCCATAAAGACGAAAGCCGTCGAGATGGTGAAGATGGCCGCTTTCCGCACCCGGGCAAAGCGGCGGGCGCCGTAGTTGAAGGCCGCTACAGGCTGCAGGCCCTGTCCGACGCCGATAGCCACCGACAGCACGAACTGGAAGATGCGGGACACGATGCTCATGCCGGCCACGGCGGCGTCGCCGTAGCTGCGGGCGGCGACGTTCAGCAGCATGCTGCCGATGCTGTTCAGGCCCTGACGGCCGAAGCTGGGCGCACCGTTGAAGAAGATCTGCCCGAAGTCCCGGGCGCTGCGGGTGACCTGGGTGATGCGGAATCGGCTGACGGTCTTGCCCTGCAGAAACATGGAAAGCAGGATGCAGAAGCTGATGCTCTGGCTCAGAGCGGTGGCCGTGCCTGCGCCGCCGGTCCCCATGCCGAGGCCGAAGATGAAGACGGGGTCCAGCACGATGTTGAGCACACCGCCAGTGACGAGGCCGATCATGGCGAAGCTGGCCTTGCCCTCGTAGCGGAGGATGTTGTTCATCACGAGGCTCGACATCATGAGCGGGGCCGCGATGAGGATGGGCCGCGCGTAGGCGCAGGCGTGGGGCAGGATGGTGTCGGTGCTGCCCAGCAGCATCATGAAGTCGGGCAGGGCAGCGAGACCGAGAACGGCCAGCACTGCGCCGAAGGTCAGCGCCGTGAAGAAGCTGGTGGAGGCGAACTTTGTGGCCGCGTGGGTGTCCTGACTGCCGAGGCTGCGGCTGATGATTCCGCCCGCGCCGTGGCCCAGCATGAAGCCGAGGGCCTGAATGATGGCCATCAGGCTCGACACGACGCCCACCGCGCCCGATGCGCTGGTGGACAGCTGGCCCACAAAGAAGGTGTCGGCCAGATTGTAGATGCTGGTGATGAGCATACTCAGGATGGTGGGGGCCGCGAGGCCGAGAATGAGCTTCGGCACGGGGGTCTGGGTCATTTTCTCGAACTGGAGCCTGCTGCGCTCCAGCTCGGCGGCGTCGGATGCGGTGCGGGGGGAAGACGGCATGGAAAAGTACCTCGCTTTCGGAAATCAAAGAAAATACCGCTCTTTGCGCAAAGAACGGGTAAAATGCAGATATATAATAAGTATAGCGCAGATTGGGGGAAATGTCGAGATGATGGCATTGCATCAGCGGCGGTCGGCTCCGTTGCAAAAAGTTAGGGTATTGAGTGCAAAAGCAGGAGAAAATGGAAGGCCTTTTGGCAAATTTGCCAAAGAAAGGTCGAATTGCTTGTAGAAAATCACGTCAAGTGGTATAATTTATGGAAAGAAACAAAAGCGCGAAGATAAAAAACAGCGCAGAGAAGAGTTCCGGGGAGATCCTGCCCCGGGATACGGAGGGAAATCTTATGAAATCTGTGGCACAGACTATCATTGAAGCAGACCGCTTCTACACCATCGCCGCCAAGACCGGCAGCGTCATTCAGGCTGTGGAGAGCGTCAAGGACGGCGGCAACATCCGTCTGGGCAAGTACGAGCACAAGCCCGAGCAGGAGTGGGCTTTCGTCCGCGAGGGCGACGGCGTTTACCGTATCCGCAACCGCGCTTCCGGCAAGCTCATCGACCTGATGATGACCGGCACTGCCAACGGCACCTGGCTCCACCTGTGGGAGGACGTGGGCGGCACTTCCCAGATGTGGAAGATGGAGCCCACCCCGGCCGGCACCGTCCGCCTGCGCTCCATGTGGGCTGCCGGCAAGTGCATCGACACCGTGGGCATGGGTACTGCGGACGGCGCTGTGCTCCAGATCTGGCAGGAGACTGCCGGCGAGGACCAGCTGTGGACCATCTCCGAGGTGAAGGACCGCGCAAAGCACGCCCCCAAGGCGGAGGAAAAGCCCGCTGAGGTCAAGGCCGAGGCCGCTGCTCCCGCCGAGGAAAAGCCGGTTGAGGAAAAGGCTGCACCTGCCGCGAAGAAGACCACCAGAAAGCCTGCGGCAAAGAAGACCGCCGCCAAGACTGCTGCGAAGTCCGCTGGGGCAAAGGCTGAAGCCGCACCCGCCAAGGCGGAGGAAAAGCCCGCCGAGGCCGCTCCTGCCGCAAAGCCTGCCCGCAAGACCGCTGCCCGTAAGAAGACCACGAAGGCCAGCAAGTAAGCACGGCTACATAGCATCCTAGCAAAAAGAGCACCCGCTCTCCACAGTGATGTGGAAAGCGGGTGCTTTTGGGTTTAGGGTCAGGTTTGCCTTCGTACAACCTCTCAGTGCCCCATCTTGCCCTTCTTGAACTTCAGCGCTGCTGCGACGAAGCCCTTGAACAGGGGATGTGCGCGGTTGGGACGGCTCTTGAACTCGGGGTGGAACTGTGCGCCGAGGTGGAAGTCACGGCCCGGCAGCTCCACGGTCTCCACAAGGCGGCCATCGGGGCTGGTGCCGGAGATGACCAGACCGGCGTCCTGCATCTCCTGACGGTAGTCGTTGTTGAACTCGTAGCGGTGGCGGTGGCGCTCCCAGATCTCGCTCTGGCCGTAGCACTCGGCCATCTTGGTGCCGGGCAGAACGGTGCAGGGGTACTTGCCCAGACGCATGGTGCCGCCCTTGGGGATGTTGCCCTGCTGGTCGGCCATCAGGTCGATGACGTTGTGATGACCCTCGGGGGTGAACTCGCTGGAGTTGGCGTCGGCGTAGCCCAGAACGTGGCGGGCGAACTCCATGACCATGATCTGCATACCAAGGCAGATGCCGAAGTAGGGGACATCGTTCTCGCGGGCGTACTGTGCGGCCTGTATCATGCCTTCGATGCCGCGGTCGCCGAAGCCGCCGGGGACGATGATGCCGTCCACGTCCGCAAAGGCTTCCCTGCAGGCTGCCTGATCGGGCAGGTCCTCGCTCTCGACCCACTTGATCTCCACCTGACTGTCGTTCTCAAAGCCGGCGTGGTAGAGGCTTTCCATGACGGACAGATAGGCGTCATGCAGCTTGACGTACTTGCCCACGAGGGCGATGGTGCAGGTCTTGCTGCGGGTGGCGATCCGGGCCAGCATCTCTTTCCACTCGGTGAGGTCGGCGGGGGGAACATCCAGATGCAGCTGCTTGACCACCACGTCGTCGAGGCCGCCGGTGTGGAGCATCAGCGGACACTGGTAGAGGCTGGGCATGGTCAGGTTCTCGATGACGCACTCCGGCTTGACGTTGCAGAAGGTGCTGATCTTCCGGCGGATGTCGCTGCCCACGCTGCCGTCGGCGCGCAGGATGATGATGTCGGGGCTGACGCCCATGCCCTGCAGCTCCTTGACGGAGTGCTGTGCGGGCTTGGACTTGTACTCATCGGAGCCGGAGATGTAAGGCACCAGCACCACATGGATGAAGCAGCAGTTCTCCTTGCCCTGCTCGAGGCCCACCTGACGGATGGCCTCGAGGAAGGGCTGGCTCTCGATGTCGCCGGTGGTGCCGCCGATCTCGGTAATGACCACATCGGCCTCAGTGGAAGAGGCCAGATTGTAGATATAGCTCTTGATCTCGTTGGTGATGTGGGGGATGATCTGGACGGTCTGGCCGAGGTAAGCGCCCTGACGCTCCTTGTTCAGCACGTTCCAGTAGACCTTGCCGGTGGTGAGGTTCGAATACTTGTTCAGGTTCTCGTCGATGAAGCGCTCGTAATGGCCCAGGTCCAGGTCGGTCTCGGTGCCGTCGTCGGTGACGAAGACCTCGCCGTGCTGCAGGGGGCTCATGGTACCCGGGTCCACGTTCACGTAGGGGTCCAGCTTCTGGCTGGCCACCTTGAGGCCGCGGCACTTCAGCAGTCGGCCCAGAGAGGCGGCGGTGATGCCTTTGCCCAGACCGGAGACGACGCCGCCGGTCACGAAAATAAACTTTGCCATAATGGTTCTCCTCTAATTTACAGATATTCTTTGCCGTGAATAGCACGATAAGCAAATACTTTCCCTCAGTGGGGGCGCAATACGGATCATTGCGCGGGGTCGTAGGAGTCCAGTATCTCCTGCGCGACCTCGGCGCGGTCGCGCCGGGTGTCCATCGCTTTTTTCTCGATGTAGCGGTGCGCCTCGGCCTCGGTCATGCGGCCCAGCTCGATGAGGCAGCACTTGGCGCGGCTCACCAGCCGCACCTGTGCCAGCTTTTCCTGCATCCGCTGATTCTCCTGCCGCAAAAGCAGGAGGCGGTGGTTGCTGGCGGCGGCCATGTGGATGGCCTGCAAAAAGAAGGTGTTGGAGAAGGGCTTTGTGACCAGCAGAACGCCTTCTTCGCTCAGCGGGGTCAGAAGCTGCTCGGCGGCTGCGGCTTTGGCCAGAAATATCACACCGGCATCCGTTTTCTCCACGGCGTCGGCGCACAGCTCGTGGCCGAACTCATCCGGCAGCGGCGAGTTGACCACGATGAGCTCAAAGTCGGATTCCAGCATCCTCCGCCGCGCCTCCGCCGCACTTGGTACGATGATAGGCAGCGCATAGCCCAGCTCCGTCAGGCGTGCGGAGATATATTCGTTGGAGCTTGCGCCCGCGCTTACGATCAGGGCACGTCCCATTCGGCTCACTCCTTTCCTATGTCATTCTGCATCAGATGGCATTGAAGTAGTGGACGCGCTCGTATTCGGCGGGGTCGGAGGCGTTCTTGAGCGCCTCGCACCGGCGCAGAGCCTCGGCATAGTAGCGGCGGCTCAGCTCGTCGGGCAGGAATTTGTGAAGGAACTCGCTGTTCCTGGCCACCTCGACGGCCTCTTCCAGCGAGGCGGGCAGGGTCTCGAGACCGAGACCGGCGGCTTCGCTCGGGATGAAGAGGTTGCGGTTGACAGGGGCAGACAGCTCCATCCGGTGCTCGATGCCGTCGAGGCCTGCTGCCAGCACGAGGCCGATGGCGAGGTAGGGGTTGCAGGCGGGGTCGGGGCTGCGCAACTCCATGCGGCAGTTGTCGCCCTTCACCTGCGGGATGCGGACCAGCTGGCTGCGGTTCTGGCGGCTCCAGCTCACGTAGCGGGGAGCCTCGTCGCAGCCGAAGCGGAGGTAGCTGTTGGGCAGGGGATTCGTGAAGGCCGTCAGCTCCCGGCTGTGGCGGAGGATGCCCGCCATGAAGCTGCCGGGGATGCTGTCAGGGGCGATGTCGCCCTCAAAGAGGTTCCTGCCGTCCATGGACAGCGAGAAGTTGATGTGGAGTCCGCTGCCGGCCTGGTCGGGCAGGGGCTTTGGCAGGAAGCTGGAGTGGAAGCCGTTGCTGGCCGCCACGGCCCGGACGATCTGCTTGAACAGGAAGATGTTGTCGGCGGTCTTGAGGGGGCCGGCGTAGTGGAAGTCAATTTCATTCTGGCCATGGCCGTTCTCGTGGTGGCTGTGCTGGGGGGCGAGGCCCATCTGCTCCATGGTCAGGCAGATGTCCCGGCGGATGTTCTCGCCGGCGTCCAGCGGTGCTACGTCGAAATATCCGCCTGCGTCGATGGGGATGCGGGTGGGACGGCCCCGGTCGTCGTTCTCGAAGAGATAGAACTCGCACTCGGTGCCGACGTTGCAGCGCAGGCCCAGCTGCTTGAACCGGCGGTTGATGTCCCGCAGGAAGCCGCGGCAGTTGCCGCCGAAGGGGGCGTTGTCCGGCTTTTCCACGTCGCAGAAGAACTGCATCACCCGGCCCTCAGCCGTGCGCCAGGGCAGGATGGTCATGGTGGACAGGTCGGGCCGGAGCACCAGGTCGCTCTCCTCCACGTGCATGAAGCCCGCGATGGCGCTGCCGTCGAAGCAGACGCCGTCTTCCAGCGCCTTGGGAAGGTCGCTTGCCAGCACGGCGATGTTCTTCTGGAAGCCGAAGATGTCACAGAACGCGAAGCGGACAAATTTTACGTTGTTGTCCTCGACGAAATCGAGGATGTCCTGCTGTGTCGTATAACTCATAGGTGTGTGTCCTCTGAAAAGTATGTCTTCTTAAAAAACGCCCAAAGGCCTGCCTCTGTACAGAGGCAGGTCTTCAGGCTGGTGTAAGAAATAGGAAAAGGAGAATGGCTCAGATAAGCGCCTCAGCCGGTGGTGCTTTATTCTACGCTGGGATGTGAAGATCAGACGTAGTAGAGCATCTTGCTGTAGCTGGGCAGAGGCCAGTAGTCCTCGCCGCAGATGGTCTCGGCGTCGTCGGCGGCGGCGCGGAGGGCGTCCATCTTGGGCAGAACGTCGTCGTGGAAGGCGACGGCCTTTGCGCTCTCGTCGGAGAGGGCCTTTGCGGCATTGACGGCAGCCTGCAGCTCGTCCACAGCGTCGCTCATGGCGTCGGCGTCGGCGGACAGGCGGGTCAGTGCCTTCGTCTCGCTGCGGACGCTCAGGCTCTCGCTGACGGCCAGCTTGGAGGCGGCGGTGTTGGCGACCTCACTCATGTAGGCGTTGACGGCGGGCAGCAGCTGCTTGCGGGCCATCTCCAGCATGGTCAGGGCCTCGATGTTGATGATCTTGGAGTAGTGCTCCATCTCAACTTCGTAGCGGCTCTCCATCTCGACCTTGGTCAGGACGCCGAAGTCCTCCATCAGGGCGATGTTCTTCGGCTCGATAAGGGCGGGCAGAGCGGCGGGGGTATTCTTCTTGTTGGGCAGACCGCGCTTTGCAGCTTCCTCTTCCCACTCGGCAGTGTAGCCGTTGCCATTGAAGATGACGCGGCGGTGGTCGCGGATGGTGCGCTTGACGAGGGCGATGGCGGCGCTGGTGAAGTCGTCGGCCTTCTCCAGCTCGTCAGCGTAGCCCTTCAGCTCCTTGGCGACGGCGGTGTTCAGGATGGTGTTGCAGTCGCTCAGGTTCTCGGCGGAGCCGGGCATACGGAACTCAAACTTGTTGCCGGTGAAGGCGAAAGGAGAAGTACGGTTGCGGTCGGTGGTGTCCTTGCTGAACTTGGGCAGGACATCGACGCCGAGGTCCATCTTCATCTTGACGGGGCCGGCGTAGGGAGAATCGGAAGCGATGGCGTCGATGACGGCTTCCAGCTCTTCGCCCACGAAGATGGAGATGATGGCCGGAGGTGCCTCGTTGGCGCCCAGACGGTGGTCGTTGCCGGGGGTGGCGACGGAGGTACGGAGCAGGTCGGCGTACTCATCGACAGCCTTGATGACGGCGGCCAGGAAGACCAGGAACTGCAGGTTCTCCATGGGGGTGTCGCCCGGGTCCAGCAGGTTCTCGTGGGTGGTGGACATGGACCAGTTGTTGTGCTTGCCGCTGCCGTTGACGCCCTCGAAAGGCTTCTCATGCTGCAGGCAGACCAGACCGTACTTGGGGGCCAGCTTCTTCATCATCTCCATCGTCAGCAGGTTGTGGTCGATGGCGACGTTGGTGGTGTCGAAGATGGGGGCCAGCTCATGCTGGCAGGGAGCTACCTCATTGTGCTTGGTCTTGGCGGGGATGCCCAGCTTCCACAGCTCTTCGTCCAGCTCCTTCATGAAAGCGGAGACCTCGGGGCGGATGACGCCGAAGTAGTGCTCTTCCAGCTCCTGACCCTTGGCAGACGGTGCGCCGAAGAGGGTGCGGCCGGTGAGGATGAGGTCCTGACGGGCCTCGTAGTCTTCCTTCTTAATAAGGAAGTACTCCTGCTCGGGGCCGACGGTGGTGGAGACGTAATCCACGTCCTTGCCGAAGAGCTTCAGGACGCGGATGGCCTGATTGGACAGCGCGTTCATGGAGCGCAGCAGGGGAGTCTTCTTGTCCAGCGCCTCGCCGGTGTAGCTGACGAATGCAGTGGGGATGCAGAGGACGTCGTCCTTCACAAAAGCGAAGCTGGTGGGGTCCCATGCGGTGTAGCCGCGGGCCTCACAGGTGGCGCGCAGGCCGCCGGAGGGGAAGGAAGAGGCGTCGGGCTCGCCGCGCACCAGCTCCTTGCCATTGAACTCCATGATGGCGGTGCCATCGCCCACGGGGGAGACGAAGCCGTCATGCTTCTCGCTGGTAATGCCGGTCAGCGGCTGGAACCAGTGGGTGTAGTGGGTGGCACCCAGCTCCATAGCCCAGCGCTTCATGACGCTGGCCACGACGTTTGCCACCTCGATGTCCAGAGGTGCGCCCTTGTGCAGGGTCTTCTCGAGGCTCTTGTAGGTAGCGCTGGGGAGGCGCTCCTTCATGACGTGCTCGTTGAACACCTTGCTGCCGTAGATCTCCATAACATTTGCTGCCATAAATCCTACTCCTTACTTGAATTGAAATACTTCAGCTGGTCGCGGATTTTCACGCGGAAAGAGGCGGGCTCTCCCGCGAAATATCGGGTTAAACGAAACGACGCTGCGAGTCAGGAGGTGACTCACAGCGTCGTTGCTGTCTATGCGATGATTATAGCCGAACGGGGCGAAAAACGCAATAGACAGATTTGACGATTCTGCACAAACTGACTCCTGATTTTTTGGAGTATTGCGCGGATGGTATGACTATTGCCCTCTCAGGCATCACTGCGTGGTCAGGCTATCCTTCGTACAACCTCTCAGTCTGCTTCGCAGACAGCTCCCCTAGTAGGGGAGCCTCTGGCGAAGAGGCAAAGCTTTACGGAATGCCAAGGCCTCCCCTCGTTAGGGGAGGTGGCACGCCGTAGGCGTGACGGAGAGGTTAAATCACCTGAAACAGGAAAAACTTCAGATAGCTCGTCTCCGGTACGCCCCAGAGGATGGGGTGGTCGGGGGCCTGCTGGCGCACTTCGATCTGGCGCAGCTGGCGGTGAGCGTCCTTTGCGGCGGAGCGCAGCATCCTGATGAACAGCTCCTCGGTGGCAAAATGAGAGCAGCTTGCCGTGGCGAGGTAGCCGCCCCGGGGCAGAAGCTTCATGGCCCGGTAGTTGATCTCCTTGTAGCCCCGCATGGCGTTTTCCACCGTGCGGCGGGCCTTGGTGAAAGCCGGCGGGTCGAGGATGATGAAATCGTAGGGATGGCCTTCTTTTTCGAGGCGGGGCAGCAGCTCGAAGGTATCCTCGCAGAGGAAGTCCATGTTGGTCAGGCCGTTGCGCTCCGCGTTCCGCTGGGCCATGGCGATGGCGTCGGCGCTGATGTCCGCTGCCGTGACCCGGGCTGCGCCGCCGCTGGCTGCGTTGAGGGCAAAGCTGCCGGTGTGGGTGAAGCAGTCCAGCACCGTGTGGCCTGCTGCCAGCCGTGCCACGGCCCGGCGGTTGTACTTCTGGTCGAGGAAGAAGCCGGTCTTCTGGCCGTTCTCGAAATCGACGTGATAGTAGACGCCGTTCTCGCAGATCTCGGTCTGGGTGGAGGCGGGGTGCGTCTCACCCGGCAGCTCGAACCAGCCCTTGTTCTGCCCGAGGCCCTCCTTGGCGCGCAGAGCCTCGTCGTTCCGCTCGTAGATGCCGTCTATGGTCTGGCCGTCGGCCCGCAGCACTTCGGCGAGGAGGGGGAAGAGGACAGGCTTCAGCTTTTCCATGCCGACGCTGAGGGTCTGGGTGACGAGGATGTTGTTGAAGCGGTCCACGGTCAGGCCGGGGAACTGGTCGGCCTCACCGAAGACGACCCGGCAGGCCGAGAGGTCGGCGGGCTCGAGGACGGTCTTGCGGTAGGCCCAGGCGTACTCGACGCGGCGGCGCCAGAAGCTGGCGTCGAAGGTGTCGTTGGCGTTGCGGGAGATGAGGCGGACGCGGATCTTGCTCTTGAGAGAGACGAAGCCGGTGCCGAGGTAAGCGCCCTTCGGGCTCACCACGTCGGCAAGGGTTCCGTTCTCAGGCTCTGTCTCCGGGAACTCGAGGATGTCGTTCTCGTACACCCACGGATGCCCGCCCACGAGGCTGGCCTCGGCTTTTTTGTTTACTTTATAAATAGGATAGCTGCGTTCTGATTTCATACTGTGAACTCCTTCTGTTAAAGGCTCTCCCTTTGGGAGAGCTGGCGCGGAGCGCCTGAGAGGGCAAGCGTGTGACAAAAGAGACGGAATGCAGCGATAGTCAAAAGCCTTTATCAGAGCGATGTTATCGCTGTGTTCAGACATCTCCGTCAGCGTCCTTGCCCTCTCCGTCACCTTCGGTGACACCTCTCCCAAGGGGAGAGGCTTTTGTGACATGCTAACTCACCATTTATAATACCATAAAAATATGTTAGAATAAATACAAAAACCACCGAAAGGAAGGAAAACATCATGGAGATCGAGCGCAAGTGGATGGTGAACGGCTGGCCGGAGGGGCTGCCGCTGAAAGAGGAGTTTGCCATGCGGCAGGGCTACATCAGTGTGCGGCCCACCGTCCGTATCCGAGAAGAGGCCCTGACGGGCGGCAAGACCCACTACATCCTCTGCTTCAAGTCGGGCAGCGGGCTGGCGAGGGAAGAGATCGAGCGGGACATCGACCCCGAACTTTTCAATGACCTCGAGACCAAGATCATCGGCAGGCCCCTCATCCCGAAGCTCCGCCGCAGCTACCTGCTGCCGGACGGTGCGGTGCTGGAAGTGAATCATGTGGACGAGGGCCAGCCGACGGAGTTCTGGTACGCCGAGGTGGAGTACCCCACGGTAGAGACCGCCCGCAGCTGGCAGCCTGCCGCCGTGGGCCTCGCGGACTACCTCAGCGACGAAGTCACCGACCAGCCCGGCCAGAGCATGGGGGCCTATTGGGAGCAGACCCGGGGCTGAACCGACGAAAGTTGTGGAAAAACCTTGAAGATTATGATATGATGGTCGTATCACTCATACTGCGGCCCCGGACGGGCCGGGAAAGAAGGAAACAACTACGAAACGACCCAAATTCACGCTGTCTGTGCAGTACAATTCGCCGGTCATCCTGACATTTTTCCTCCTCTCACTGGGGGTGCTGTTCCTGGGCCAGTATACCGGCGGCTGGACGACCACCCATCTGTTCAGCGTCTACCGTTCCTCGCTGAAAGACCCGCTGTTTTACATCCGGCTCTTCGGCCACGTGCTGGGCCACGGCAGCTGGGACCATTTTCTGAACAATATGCTGCTTCTCCTCGTCGTCGGCCCGCCGATGGAAGAAAAGTACGGCAGCCTGCCCCTGCTCAAAGGCATCCTGCTCACGGCCCTCATCTCGGGCATTCTGCAGTGTGCGTTGTTCCCCCGCACGGCGCTGCTGGGCGCGTCGGGCATCGTCTTCATGCTCATCATGCTGGCATCCCTGTCCGGCTTCTCGGGCGGCATCCCCGTCACCATGCTGCTGGTGGCGGCGCTCTATCTGGGCCAGCAGATCTATGACATCATCTTTGTGAGGGACAACGTGGCCAACTTCATGCACATCGTCGGCGGCGTCTGCGGCACAGTGTTCGGCTACGTCAATGCGGGGCCGCGCAGGAAACGGAAACACTAGCCCTCTCAGGCGCGATGACTGAGAGGGCGGCTAAGAACAAGCAAATTTTATCATTCGCGCGGTTTTGTCGCTTGCTTTTTGATGGGCAGCGCTCTATTATATCATTTGTACAAATATTTCCCTTCGAATTTTCACAAAATCACCAAATGTAGTTTATCGGACGGAGGTTGTTTATGAGACGACTGTGCAGCCCATCCCCGGGGATGAAACTGCAAAAAAATCACGACAAAGGAGGACGGACGCTTTGAACGAACACGAAAAACCACAGATAGACTTCATGCACAAGCTTGCGCGCCAGATCGTGGAACGCCGCAACCTTGTGTTCCTGTTTGTCATTCTGGCTGCCATCTTCACGGTGTTCTCGGTGCGGTGGGTCAAGGTCGAGACCGACATGACCACCTACCTGCCCAAGACCTCGGAGACCCGCATGGGCCTCGACATCATGGACGAGCAGTTCACGACCTACGGCTCTGCCGATGTCATGGTGGCCAACATCACGCCCGCTGAGGCCGATGAGCTTTCCGACCGGCTCACCGAGCTCAAGGGCGTCCAGATGCTGGACTACGACGACACCACCGACCATTATAATAAGGACGCAGTGTCGGCCCTTTACTCCATCACCTTCGACTACCCCGAGGACGATGACCAGTGCCTCGAGGCCCTTGACCGGGTGAAGGAATACCTCGCCGACTACGACATCTACGTCTCCACCTCGCTGGGCAACACCCAGCAGGAGACCATTGATGCCGAGGTACGGGTCATCATGGTGTACGTTGCCGTCATCATCGTCATCGTCCTGCTCCTGACGTCCCAGACCTACGCCGAGGTACCCGTCCTCATCCTCACCTTCGTGGTGGGCATGATCCTGAACATGGGTACAAACTTCATGCTTGGCACCATCTCCTTCGTGTCCAACTCGGTCACGAACATCCTGCAGCTGGCGCTGTCGCTGGACTACGCCATCATCTTCTGCAACCACTTCAAGGAAGAACACCAGACCATGCCCCTGAAGGAGGCCGTCATCGAGTCCCTGAGCAAGAGCATCCCCGAGATCAGCTCCAGCTCCCTGACCACCGTCGGCGGCCTTGTGGCTATGCTGTTCATGCAGTTCCGCATCGGCTCCGATATGGCCGTCTGCCTCATCAAGTCCATCCTCTTTGCGATGCTCTCGGTGTTCGTGGTCATGCCCGGTCTGCTGATGCTCTTCGGACCCTACATGGATAAGACCAGGCACAGGAACTTCGTGCCGGAGATCCCCTTCGTGGGCCGCTTTGCATGGCGCACCCGCAAGGTCATCCCTGTCATCTTCCTGGTGGTCATCCTCATCGGTTACCACTTCTCGAACCTTTGTCCCTACGCCTACGGCTACGATGTCATCAAGGTGCCGAAGATGAACGAATCCCTCATCGCGGACCAGATGATCGAAGAAAACTTCACCAAGTCGAACCTCGTGGCACTCGTCTACCCCAAGAACGACGATTACAGCATCGAGAAAAAGATGCTGGAGGAGCTGGAACGCTATGATGAGATAGACTCCACCAAGGGTCTGTCCAACATCGAGGCCCAGGACGGCTATATGCTGGAAGACAAGCTCACCGCCCGCCAGTTCTCCGAGATGGCCGACCTGGACTACGAGGCCGCCCAGATGATCTACACCGCCTACGCCATCGAGAACGAGGAGTACGGCCAGATCATCGGCAACTTCGCATCCTATAAAGTGCCGCTGGTGGATATGTTCCTCTACGTCTGCGACGAGGCCGACACCGGCATCGTCTCCCTCTCTCAGGAAGACCTGGACGACCTCCACGACGCCCGCGACCAGATGGAGAGCGCACTGGCCCAGCTGCAGGGCGACGACTACAACCGCGTCCTCATCTACCTGAGCCCCTCTCTGGAACCCGGCCAGACTACTTATGAGTTCACCGACACCATCCGCTCCATCGCCCGGAAGTATTACCCGGACGGCGAGCTCTACATGGCCGGTGACGCCACCAACGAGTACGATTTCCAGAAGTCCTTCGCCATCGATAATGTCGTCGTCAACATCGTGTCCATCTTCATCGTCCTGCTGGTGCTGCTGTTCACCTTCCAGTCCGTCGGTATGCCCATCCTGCTCATCGTGGTCATCCAGGGCGCTATCTGGGTCAACTTCTCGTTCCCGTATTTCATGGGGACCAACCTCTACTTCATGGGCTACCTCATCGTCAGCTCCATCCAGATGGGCGCGAACATCGACTACGCCATCGTCATTGCTACCCGTTTCAACGAGCTGAAGGATAAGATGGAGCACAAGCAGGCCATGATAGAGACCATCAACTTCGCGTTCCCGACCATCCTGACTTCCGGCACCATCATGACCGTGTCCGGCCTCCTCATCGGCCAGATGACTTCCGACGCCTGCATCGTGGGCATCGGCCAGTGCCTGGGCCGAGGCACCATCATCTCCATCCTCCTCGTCCTCTTCGTTCTGCCCCAGATCCTGCTCATCGGCACCCGCATCGTGGACCGTACCTCCTTTGCCGTGCCGAAGCTGGTGGCCCGCAGCAGCGGCAATGGCCGTATGCGGGTCAACGGCATCGTGCAGGGCGAGATCCACGGCTCTGTGGCCGGTACG
>OHGJ01000471.1_pt1 | contig 17248 bp, 11 predicted proteins | sample 1567751 | NCBI WGS metagenome assembly OHGJ01 (sample SAMEA3879526, study PRJEB24766) | human gut metagenome | biome: human-associated habitat; feature: feces | place: USA | collected 1985/1987 | reverse complement strand
CTGAAAAAGAAGGGGAGGCGGGCGAACACATCGCCCGCCTCCCCGTTATCCAGCTATTGCGGAAGAAAGGGAACGCTTAGCCGTTGGCCAGCTTGTACTCCTTGGCCCAGCCGTCCACAAAGGCGGTGACCACATCGTCCCAGCTGCCGGTGCCTGCTGCATAAGCAGTCAGTGCAGAGCCGACGCCGTTCTTCCACTCCTCGGAAGGCATGGTGGAGAAGCACCAGTCAACGCTGGTCTTGCCCTCAGCAACGTAATCGTTGGCGATGCCGATGAGGGGGTTGGTAGAGTCCTTAGCGGCCTTGAAGGGGATGACGAAGCCCATCTTGTCAGCCATCGCGCTGGTGCCGGCCTCAGAGGTGACACACCAGTACAGGAAGTCCAGAGTAGCCTGGATGTCCTCATCGGAGGAGGTGTTGTTGACGCACCAGAAGTTCTCGGAGCCGGTGCACAGGCCCTGGTTCTCCTCGCCCTCAGCGCCGATGTAGATAGGCAGCATACCCAGGTTGTCGTCGCCCAGATCCTTCACGTCATTGTAAGCCCAGGTGCCGTTCTGGTAGAACACGGCCTTCTTGCCCACGAACTCAGCAACAGCATCGTTGCCGGTCTTGGAAGCCAGCAGCTTGGGGTCGCAGGTAGAGTCGGTGATGTACAGGTCCCAGATCTTCTTGTAGTTGTCGAGGTAGGTGCCCTTGATGGCGTCGGTGGAGCCGATGCCGTCAGCCTTGTACTCGTAGTAGATGGGCAGGTTTGCCAGATGGGTCTTGAAGCGCCAGTCGGAAGAACCGTCCATGCCGGCGGAGGTGAAAGCACCATCAACGCCCAGCTCAGCCTTGCGGGCCTGAATGTCGTCGGCGACCTTCTTCAGGTCATCGAAGCCCTTGATGTCGTCCTGAGTGTAGCCGGCGGCGGTCAGCAGCTCCTTATTGTAAATGATGCCGTAGGTCTCGATGACGTAAGCGATGCTGGTAACGGCGTCGCCGTCCTTCAGTGCAAAGGAGTCGCTGGTCAGCTCACCGTACAGCTTGCTGTCGGAGAGGTCCAGGCAGTAATCTTTCCAGTTTGCCAGACCCACAGGGCCGTTGACCTGGAACAGGGTGGGAGCCTCGCTCTTCTCCATCTCGCTCATCAGGGTGGTCTCGTACTGGCCGGAAGCAGCGGTGACAACGGTCACAGGCACGCCGGTCTCCTTGGTGTACTCGGCGGCCAGATCCTGCCAATCCTGATCCTGCTCGGGCTTGAAGTTCAGGTAGTAGACCTTGCCGGCAGCTGCGGGAGCGGCAGAAGCTGCGGTAGAACTGGCGGTGGAAGCAGCGGTGCTGCTGGAGGAACCACCGCAGGCAGCCAGACCGAGGGCGGCAGCAGAAGCGCCGGCGACTTTCAGGAAATTACGACGAGAGATCATTTTTTTCATAATTGTTCTCCTTCTTCATCATGTGATATACACATTCCGCCTGGCAGCGGAAATGAGACGAAATAAATCAGACAGCCCTTACGCTCTCACCGACCTGCAGCTCAGGCTGGAGGGTGATCTTCTGGGCCGGGGCGCCATGCTCGATCTGCCGCACCAGCAGCTCGATGCTCTGGAGCGCGATCTGCTCGCCGGGCTGGACGATGGTGGTCATCACCGGCACACAGTAGCGGGACATCGAGATGCCGTCGAAGCCGATGACCGATATATCTTCCGGCACCCGGAACCCGGCGCTCACCAGCGCCCGGATGGCACCGAAAGCGATGACATCGCTCATGGCGAACAGGGCGGTGAACTCGGCCCGGCGGGCCAGCAGACTGTTCATGGCGTGGTAGGCAGACTCGAAATCGTAGTTGGACAGGCCGTAGAGCCGGTCGTCAAAGGTGAGCCCGGCATCCTCCATGGCATCCTGTGCGCCAAGGCGGCGCATCCGACTGGGGTAACTGGTAGCCGGACCGCCGAGAACTGCGATCTTCCGGTGGCCCTGCGCGATGAGGTGGGAGACGGCGGTGCGGGCCGCAGCCCGGTCATCCACGCCTACCATCGAGAGGTTCGGGAAATCCAGCTCGTCGGAGACCAGCGTCGTCAGCACCGCGGGGACGGTGATGTTCGCAAAGCCCTGCTGGAAGTTCGCCACGCTGCCGCCGAGGAATATCATGCCTTTGGGCTTTATCTCCCGCAGGATCTTTTGAGCGGCGTCTATCTCGTTGGCATTCTCGTCCAGGTAGGAGACGATGCCGCTGTACCCGTAGAGGGTCGCGGCCCGCTGCAGCTGAACGAGGAAGTCCGAGAAGAAGAGGTTCCGGGTGCCCTTGACCACAAAGACGAGGCTGCGGGACTGCTGGATCTTCAGCTGCCGGGCGTTGGTGTTCGGCACGAAGCCCGAATCCCGCATCATCTGGAGCACCTTTTCTTTCGTTTCGGGACGCACATCCGGCCGGTCATTGATGACGCGGGAGATGGTGCTGACGGAACAGCCGCTCAGACGGGCAATGTCTTTGATGGTCATGTTCGGCATTCCGGGAAGCACCTCTCTTTCGGTCGAAGTTCTGGTTTTTACTGAAATCGTGCGGGAACGATGTCGGGAACGGTTTCAGTGACTATAGTATGGCATAATTTGTGGAATAAATCAATAACCCTGAAACACTTTTGGCAGAATTGCATAACAAATCGACCCTCCTTTGTGCAGGTTGATTTGCCCGCAGAGCGAAAAGCAAATTGATTTCCGGTAATTCCCGGTACACGTCAGAACCTCCCGGGACGACCGTACTCTTTTGTAACTTTTAGAGCAAAAAAGCGCGTTCTCATGCAGGATGGATACAAGCTGAACCGACGGGCCGGAGCAAAAATAAGCCGAAAAAATCCCGGTATCCCTGCCGCCGGAGCGGAAAGGATACCGGGAATGAGATCTCTGGGGTTTACTCGGCGCGCAGGGCTTTGACGGGGTTGCACTTGGCTGCGCCGCGGGCCGGGATGATGCCGGCCAGAATGGTGAGCAGGGTAGCCAGTGCCACGAGGAAGAGGGCTGCATCCACGGGCAGGGAGGCAACGAGGGTCGAAGTGCCGGAGACTTTCTGGATGATGATGTTTCCGGGGATGAGCAGTATCTCGCTGAGGACGATGCCCATGACGCCCGAGCAGAGGCCGATGATGAAGGTCTCTGCGTTGAACACCTCGGAGACGTTCCGCTTGGAAGCGCCAATGGCGCGCAGGATGCCGATCTCCTTCCGGCGCTCGAGGACGCTGATATAGGTGATGACGCCGATCATGATGGAGGAGACGACCAGCGAGATGGAGACGAAGGCCACCATCATGCTGCTTATCATGTCCACGATCTCGGTCACGCTGGTCATCAGGGTACCCACGAGGTCGGTGTACTGCACCATCTTTTCGTCTTCACCCTTTGCAGACATCCCGGCGTTGTAGGCATCCAGCTTTTCCAGGATGATGGCCTTGCTGGCGAAGTCTTTCGGATAGATCTTGATCTGGCTGGGGGCGGCCTCGTCCGCGTAGCCGAAGGCCGTCAGGTTGGCCTCATAGGTGGCGGAAGAGGAGCGGAGGGTGGAGCGCATCAGCTCGGTCAGCTCGGAGGCGGTCATGTTGAGCTGGATGGCCTTCTGGAAAGCCGACGCGTCGATCTTGATGGCGCTCTCCATCTGGCTGCTCAGCTTGCCGATGTTCTGCTGGATGGCCGTCTTGAGCTGGGACTGTATTTGGTCCTGGAAGGTGACGATGCCCTTCTGGATGGCAGCGTCCAGCTGGCTTTTCAGCACCTCTGTGATTTGGTCGGAGTAGGTCTCCATCACGGTCTGGATGGTGGTCTGCAGAGCGCTCGAAAGCTGCCCCTGCAGCTTGTCCGGGTCAACGAGGTCTTTCATGGACTCGGCCATCAGCTTCTGGAACTGCTCTGACTTGAGATAGGCAGAAAAGCTCCACTTCTTGAAGTTGAGGATGCCGTTGCCGATGATATATTTCTTATAGTCCTTGAACACCTTCTGCACGAGGTCCTGCAGAGCCTCCGGCGAGACGGAGAGGTCCAGCTCTGCAAAGGCATCGCTGAGGTCGATGTCGGGCAGCTCGTCGATGTCGAGGGAAAAATCCGAGAAGTCGATGAGGCTGCTCAAATCGAAACTGCCGCTGCTGAGGTCGAAGGCACCGTTCAAATCGAAGTCGAGGGCATCGGCATCAAAAGAGAAGGCATTCTTGAGGGCGTTGGTGTCGATGGAGAAGAGGCTGGTCAAATCGAAGTCGCGGAGGCTCTCGGCCTTGCCGAAGCTCTCGCCGGTGAGGACGTTGGTGGCGGGGTCGGCCATCTGCTGCTTCACGATGTCGCTGTCAGCAGCGTCCTTCATGACCTTCTCGGTCAGGGAGGCAGGGTAGGCGATGCCGGAGGTGAGCATGGAAGCGGAGGCGGTGTAGTCCGGCTGGACGATGCCCACGATGGTGATGTCCTCGCCGTTCTCCACCAGCTGCTGCATATAGTCCTTGTCGTCGGCCTTGCTCTTCCAGACCTTGTAGGTTTCATCGTAGACATAGGTGTCGGCACTGTTCACCAGCTTGAACTTGAGGCCCAGCAGCTCGTCGTAGCTGTAGGTGCGGAAATCGCTGGGGACATCGACGTTCTGGTTCTGGGCAAACTGCTGTATCATCTTGTCCAGCTCGGCGGAGTCCCGCAGACCCATGGAGTAGAGGGCGTAGTCGGTCACAGTGCCGTATTTGCTCAGCACGGCGACACATTCGGTGGGCTTTTCGGGCCAGCGGCCGGCCTTGACTTCGTACTGGGACTTATAAAGGTCACTGTTGGCGGGCAGCTGATAGAAAACGCTGGTGTTGCTGCCCATGCTGTTCATCAGGCTGCTGGTGACGGAGGTGGAGCCGGAACCCGAGCTTCCCAGACCCAGCATCGAGAGGGTGGAGTCCGGGTTGACCTGATGCACACTGCCGTCGGCGTCCTGCCGGTAGATCTGGGGCGAGACGCTGTAGGAATACTCGATGGAGGTGGCGTCATCCGCAATGGTGGACTCGTCGCTGTCGAGATATTTCTTTAAGGAAGTGAGGTCGTTGGACGTCAGACCCGACACCATCTTGGTGATGAGCTGGCGGACCGAGACCATTCCCTCCACGCCGCCGGAGGTGTCCTTTTTGCCGTCCTCGTCGGTGGGCAGGCCGGTGGCTGTGGTGCCGCCGCTGCTGCCCGAGGACAGAAAGCTCGTGATGTCCACGCCGCTGCTCAGGATCTGCAGCGGGTATTCGCTCAGGGTGGAGCGCTCCATGTCGGCGATGTAGGCGTTGACGCCGGTGGACAGCGAGATGATGAGGGCGATGCCGATGATGCCGATGCTGCCCGCGAAGGCCGTGAGCAGGGTGCGGGCCTTTTTGGTGCGCAGGTTGTTGAAGCTCAGGGCCAGCGAGGTGAGCCACGACATGGACGAACGGCCCATGTTCTTATGGATGGGAGGGGCAAGCTTTGTGTCGTCCGGCTCAAAGGGGCGGGTATCGTCGGTGATAGCGCCGTCCCGCAGACGGACGATGCGGTTGGCATACTGCTCCGCCAGTTCGGGGTTGTGCGTGACCATGACCACGAGGCGGTCTTTTGCCACATCCTTCAGCAGCTCCATGACCTGGATGCTCGTCTCGCTGTCCAGTGCGCCGGTGGGCTCGTCGGCCAGCAGGATGTCGGGGTTGTTGACGAGGGCGCGGGCGATGGCCACGCGCTGCATCTGGCCGCCCGACATCTCGGTGGGGCGCTTGTGGAGCTGGTCCCCGAGGCCCACCTGCCGCAGCGCCTCGGCGGCACGGCGGCGGCGCTCAGCGCCCGACACGCCCGAGATGGTCAGGGCCAGTTCGACGTTGGCGAGGACGGTCTGGTGGGGGATGAGGTTATAGCTCTGGAACACGAAGCCGACGGTGTGGTTGCGGTAGGAGTCCCAGTCCCGGTCGGTGTAGCGGCGGGTGGAGATGCCGTTGATGATGAGCTCGCCGCTGTCGTAGCGGTCGAGGCCGCCGATGATGTTGAGCAGCGTGGTCTTGCCCGAGCCGCTGGGGCCGAGGATGGCGACAAATTCGCTGTCGCGCAGATTGAGGCTGACCCCGTTGAGCGCTGCCTGTGTCAGATCGCCGGTGGTGTATTTCTTTTCGATATTGATAAGCTGAAGCATTGGCCTGCCTTTCCGGCAGCAGAACGGGGAAGTGTCTGCTGGCCTATTCCGCCCGGCATTTGTGGACGGAGAGGGAAACATAGTATCTGCTTGATTTTATCAGAAGAATATGAACAATTTATGTCGTAACGGGTGCCAAGTTCTGTGTTTTCTGCCGAAGGATGGAAAAGCGCTGCATCCTGCGCGGAAAAGCGTCCCAAATCAGGAGGATGCGGCAGATGTGTCTTGATTTTTTGAGCGGTTGATGGTATTCTTGAGACAATATCCATGTTAAAATTTTCAGTGTTCCAAAATTCGACGAAAACTGACGCAAATTTGTCGTTGTAACTCCTTTCGACGCTCCATACAATTTTATACAGTATAGTATAAAGTAATTTGTCCGGCATAAGTGGAAGGGCCGGACAGATGGGGCGAGGAGGATGCAGAATGAAACAGGATACCCCGTTGGTGAGGAGATTTTCGACGCTGGAACCGTATCAGGAGGCGTATACCCTTGCCTGTTCTCTGGAGACGGAGGGACAGGGCTGCTGGCTGACCGTGAGCCGGACAAAGGCTCCGGACGACCCGGCAGACACGGCCCGTACATGGGTCCCGGCCCCGGAAGAGGAGTGCGGACGGCTGCTGCAGTTTTTGTATGAGAATTCGGTCCAGCCGGAGCTGTGGCAGGATGTTATTTCCTGCTGGTATCCGCAGGCGGAGCAGGCAGAACGCCTGCAGGAAGGGAGGCGCGTCGTGTGAGCTATGAGGAACAGGACGTCATATGGCGCGTAGCGCTGGCCAGCTATGACCCCAGAGAGATGCGGGTATGGACACGCTATCTCGAGGAGCGCAACCCGGCCATCCGCTGCACGGGCTACCGCAGCAGCCGGACGCTGCTGGAACGGCTCGAGCAGGGCGATGTGGACGTTCTGGTGCTGGGCGGCAGGCTGGAGGACATGGACAGCATCCAGTTCCTGCCCAGGATACGCGGCCTTGCCCGCAAGCCTCTGGTGCTTCTGCGGGACGACGGACGCAACGAGAAGTCGGCAGTGGAGAGCCTGAGTCAGGAGGATGCATGCTACCTCATCCGTCAGGCCACACTGGAAGATATGCTGCAGGAGCTGCGCGCCCCAGCCCACCGCCCGGCGGAGAGCCTGGAAAAGCGCTGCGAGCGCATCTATCTCAGCTGGGGCGTGAGCACCTGCGACGCCAACAAGCGCTACCTGACCGGTGCGCTTCGGGTGATGATGGGCTCCGACCACCGTCTGGCCATCCGCAAGGAGATATTAGGGCCGGTGGCGGAGGAATACGGTCTCACCGTTGCGGCTGTGGACAGCGCCCTCCGGCGGCTGCTGGAGACGCTGGACGAGACCGGTACCCAGACATGGCGGGATTTTCGAAAAGAGTATGGCTTAGAGCGCAGGAAGGTGACCATCGGCCGCCTGCTTTATGCGCTGGAAAGTAGACTGAGTCAGCAGTGAGGTGCTGACCACACGACGCGGAGGTAGAGCAGAATGCGCAGGCGAAACGATGGAGCAGGAGTCTCCCCTCAGGAGGAGTTTGGGGATGTGTGCTTCCATGCCCTTGGCATCATCGACCAGAACCGGGAGTATCTGCAGATGCATCTGCTGGCGTCGGCCGACCTGCCCACCCGGCAGGCACTTTCGGACATCCAGATAGAGTCTGCCCGGCTGGACCGCACGGTACGCAATGCCATAACGCTTTATCAGCTGGAAAATGAAGAGCTGAGCGAGCTGCAGCCTCTGGACCTGTGCGGTCTGCTGGAAAAGGCGGGCCGTCTGGCCCCGGACATCCAGCGGTCGCTGGAAATAACGCTGACGACGGAGAGCGGGGGCATCGAGCACTGCGCCGTCATGGGCGTCCCCGATGAGGCCGAACAGCTGCTGCTCCACCTCATCTCCAACGCGCTGCGGGCCTGCGATGCAGGCGGCAGGGTGTGGGTGAGCCTGAAACAGAAAAAGACGGGCGTCGCGCTTCGGGTAGAAGACAACGGCTGCGGCCTGATGGAGGAAGACCCCATCGAGAACAACCGCCGCTTCCTCAGCGGCGCAAAGCTGGGCCTCCGCATCTGCAAGCTCATCTGCCGCCGTGCAGGCTGGAAGCTGACGCTGACGGCCCGTCCGGGCGGCGGCACCCGGGCGCAGGTGGTGTTCCCGCTGGCCTCCTGCGAGGACATCCCGCCGGAAATGGAACTCCACTCCGACGAGGAGAACGACATCCGCGCAGCGCGGTTCGCAAGCCGGGCGGCACAGGAGATCCTTCTGCTGCGGAGATATTGAACGAGACAAAAAGGCATCTGCAATGCGGCCGGGACGGCGCAGCGCAGATGCCTTTGCTTTGTGTGCGGGACAGGGAAGAGAGCAGAAAAATTGACAGACGGTAAAGAATCTTAGCAGAAACAGCCCGGAACTCACAGAAAAGTTTGCGAAATTAACAAAATGTTTAACTTTGAAAGGTGATTTTACTGTTTTTAAGGTGTAAAATAATCCCGAATGATTGATTGTCAGCCGGATTTGGTTTATAATACCCGTGTATGCGAGTCTGAAATTTGATTCGTTAGCAAACAACTTCTGCCCGGGCCGGAGAGCCCTGTGTGCAGAGGGAGAGTGCATTGTCCTTTAGGAGGAAAAACAACTGTGAGAGTAGGTCTTGACATCGGCAGCACTACCATCAAATGCGTGGTGCTGGATGAAAACGATACCCTTTTATATTCGACGTATGAGCGCCACTACAGCCACATTCTGGAAAAGGCGCAGGAGCTGCTGCGCCGCATCGACGCAGAGCAGCTGCATGGCCGGAAAGCGCTGCTCAGCATCTCCGGCTCCGCAGGCATGGGCCTGGCCGACAGCTGCGGCGTGCCTTTCGTGCAGGAGGTGTTCTCCACCCGCGTGGCGGTCAAAAAGTTCGTCCCTGCGACGGACTGCGTCATCGAGCTGGGCGGTGAGGATGCAAAGATCCTGTTCCTGACCAACGGCACCGAAGTCCGGATGAACGGCAGCTGCGCCGGCGGCACGGGCGCTTTCATCGACCAGATGGCGACGCTGCTCAAGATGAGTGCCGATGAGATGAACAAGGCGGCCGAACAGGCCACCCGTACATACACCATCGCATCCCGCTGCGGCGTTTTCGCCAAGAGCGACGTGCAGCCCCTCATCAATCAGGGCGCAAAGACCGAGGACATCGCGGCCAGCATCTACAAGGCCGTGGTCAACCAGACCATCGCCGGTCTGGCACAGGGACGCCCCATCCAGGGCAATATCCTCTATCTGGGCGGTCCGCTGACCTTCAGCACCGTGCTGCGCAAGAGCTTCGACGAGGCACTGGGCGTCACCGGCACCTGCCCCGAGAACAGCCTGCTCTACGTCGCGCTGGGCGCTGCCCTCTACGCCGACAAGGAGTTCGTCCTCTCGGACGTGGCCGCTGCGCTGGATGAGTACGCCGCCACGGCGACCTACGCCAGCGAGCCGCCCCTTTTCGCCAACAAGGAAGAGTACGAGGCATTCCATGCCCGCCATATGTCCCACAGCGTGCCGCGGGTGGCGTTCGGCGCCCAGTGCGGCCCGGTGCATATCGGCATCGACTCCGGCTCCACCACCGTCAAGCTGGTGGTCGTGGACGAGCAGAGCCAGATCCTCTATACCAACTATCAGCCGAACCTCGGCAACCCGCTGCCTCTTATCCGGCAGCAGCTGCTGAAACTCTATAAAGAGCACCCCGGCCTCAAGGTGGCCAGCGTGACCACCACCGGCTACGGCGAAGAGCTGGTCAAGAACGCCTTCCGCTGCGACTTCGGCCTCGTGGAGACCGTGGCCCACTTCACGGCAGCAAAATACTTCATGCCGGACGTGGACTTCATCATCGACATCGGCGGTCAGGATATGAAGTGCTTCAAGATCGAGGATGGCGCCATCAGCAACATCTTCCTGAACGAAGCCTGCTCTTCCGGCTGCGGCAGCTTTTTGCAGACCTTCGCGCAGGCACTGGGCTACGACGTCAAGGAGTTCGCGGCTCTCGGCCTCTTCGCCGACCGCCCCGTGGATCTGGGCAGCCGCTGCACCGTCTTTATGAACAGCTCGGTCAAGCAGGCCCAGAAGGACGGCGCGTCCATCGAGAATATCTCGGCGGGCCTGTCCATCAGCGTCGTCAAGAACGCGCTGTACAAGGTCATCCGTGCGTCCAGCCCCGAAGAGCTTGGCCGGAAGATCGTCGTGCAGGGCGGTACGTTCTACAATGAGGCCGTCCTCCGCGCCTTTGAGAAGGAGATGGGCGTCGAGGTCATCCGCCCCGACATCGCCGGTCTGATGGGCGCTTACGGTGCGGCCCTCTTCGGCCTGCGCCAGTGCCGCAAGAACGGCCAGACCACCTCCGCCATGATGAGCGAGGAAGAGCTGGAGAACTTCGACCAGAAAGTCGTCAGCGTCAAGTGCGGCGGCTGCGGCAACCACTGCCAGCTCACCGTCAACACCTTTGCCGATGGCCGCAAGTTCATTTCCGGCAACCGCTGCGACAAGCCCGTCACCGGCAAGAGCGAGGACAACAGCCTCAACCTCTACGCCTACAAGCAGCAGCTTCTGGCCAGCTATAAGCCCGTGGCCGGAAAGCGCGGCGCCATCGGCATCCCGCTCTGCCTGAATATGTACGAGCTGCTGCCCTTCTGGCACGCCTTCTGGACCAAGCTGGGCTTTGCCGTCCACACCAGCCCGGTGTCCAGCCGCGGCCTCTATCTGGCCGGTCAGGCTACCATCCCCAGCGACACCGCCTGCTTCCCGGCCAAGCTCAGCCATGGCCACATCAAGGCCCTGACCCAGATGCATCTGGACGCCATCTTCTACCCCTGCCTGACCTACAACATCGACGAGGGTCTGGGCGACAACCACTACAACTGCCCCGTCGTGGCCTACTATCCCGAAGTTCTGGCCGGCAACTGCCCCGAGCTGGAAGGCCAGAAGTTCATCTACGACTACGTCGGCATCCACCGTCCGAAGGATTTCGTCCACAAGATGGCGAAGGACGTGCTGCCCAAGTATTTCGGCGGCATCTCCGAGAAGGAAGTGCAGGAGGCTGCCAACGCTGCCTATGCCGAGTATGAGGCCCACATGGCACAGATCCGGGTCAAGGGCAGCGAGATCATGGATGAGGCCCGCCGTCAGGGCAGGCGCATCATCGTGCTGGCCGGACGCCCCTACCATGTGGACCCGGAGATCAACCACGGCATCGACCACCTCATCACCCGCCACGGCGCGGCAGTGGTCACCGAGGACAGCATCTCCAACCGCGTGGAAAAGTTCCCCACCAGCGTGCTGAACCAGTGGACTTACCACAGCCGCCTGTATGCCGCCGCCAAGTACTGCACCACCCAGAACGATATGGACCTGGTGCAGCTGGTGTCCTTCGGCTGCGGCGTGGACGCCATCACCACCGATGAGACCCGCGAGATCCTGCAGGAGGGCGGCAAGCTCTACACCCAGCTGAAAATTGACGAAATTACAAACCTGGGTGCTGTCAATATCCGCCTGCGCAGCCTGTTCGCCGCGCTGGATGAGCGAGACGAAGATAAGAAGTAACATAGGAGGAACCTATGGAATACAATTACCCCAAATTCACCCCGGAGATGAAGAAGACTCACACCATCCTCATCCCCAACATGGCCATCACCCAGTTCCGCCTGCTGGAATACGCCCTGCGCTACGACGGCTACAAGTGCGAGATCCTTGGAAACTGCGGCAGCGCTGTGGCGCAGCTGGGCCTGAAATATGTCCACAACGACACCTGCTATCCGGCACTGCTGGTCATTGGCCAGTTCCTCGACGCGCTGAACAGCGGCAAGTACGACCTCGAGCACACGGCCCTGCTCATCACCCAGACGGGCGGCGGCTGCCGTGCCTCCAACTACATCCATCTGCTCCGCAAGGCGCTGGTCAAGGCAGGCTATCCGAACATTCCGGTGGCCAGCCTGAACTTCTCGGGCCTCGAGAAGGACAGCGGTTTCCAGATGACTCTGCCTCTGGCCCGCCGGGCCATCGCCAGCGTGTTCTACGGCGATATGCTCTGCGCCCTGCGCAATCAGGTCGCTCCGTATGAGAACGAGAAGGGCGCTGCCGATAAGATGGTAGACCTCTGGGTCGAGCGTCTGGGCCGTGTGCTGCTGGCGGGCAAGGGCTTCACCTCCCGCGAGATGAAGCACACCTTCCCCCTCATCGCAAGGGACTTCAAGTCCATTCCCGTCACCCGTGTGCCGAAGGTCAAAGTCGGCGTCGTGGGCGAGATTTACGTCAAGTACAGCCCGCTGGGCAACAACGACCTGCAGAAGTTCCTCGAGAGCCAGGACTGCGAGGTCAACTTCCCGGGTCTGATGGGCTTTGTGCAGTACTGCATCTTCAACATGGGCGAGGACCATGTCCTCTACGGCGGCAAGCTGGCCATGAAGATGGGTACCGACCAGCTGCTCAACTGGCTGGACAGCGTGGAGCGCTCCATGCTCAAGGCTGAGGCCGACGCCGGTTTCTACGCTCCCGGCCCCTTCAAGGAGCTGGTGGAAAAGCCCGAGGGCATCATCTCGCTGGGTGCCAAGATGGGCGAGGGCTGGCTGCTGACGGCTGAGATGATCGAGCTGGTACAGGGAGGTTACGGCAACATCGTCTGCGCACAGCCTTTTGGCTGCCTGCCGAACCACATCGTGGGCAAGGGCATGGTAAACAAGATCCGCGCGATGTACCCCAGCGCCAACATCACCCCCATCGACTACGACCCCAGCGCCACCAGGGTCAATCAGGAGAACCGCATCAAACTGATGCTGGCCGTAGCAAAGGAGCGTCTGAACGCTCCTGCCGAGGCGAAGCCGCTGACCGCCGAGGAGATCGCGGGCGGTGCGCCCAGCCTGTCCCACGTCTGAGAAACTACAGAAGAAACAAAAAAGCCGCACGGTACAGTTTTTCGCTGTACTGTGCGGCTTTTCTTATGCGCCAGAGCGCTTATTTCTTGTGATACTTGCGGTCTTCCTGCTCATAGGCGGGCTCGCAGGTGAGGTACATCCCCAGACGCTTGATGGTGTCCGTATCCACGCTGGACAGGATGACTGTGGAGTGCATATCGCAGCCCTTGAGCTTGGAGAGCTGCTGCAGAGCGACAGCAGCCGTCTCATTCTCGGCGGCAGAGCTGGACAGCGCGATCAGGATCTCATCGGTGTGCAGGCGGGGATTCTTGCCGCCCAGATAGTTGGTCTTGAGGGTCTGGATGGGCTCGATGGCGCGGGCGGAGACCAGGTCGATCTCATGGTCGATGCCGGCCAGCTTCTTGAGGGCGTTGAGCAGGGCAGAAGAGGCTGCGCCCAGCAGGGGACCGTTCTTGCCGGTGACGACAGTGCCGTCCGGCAGCTCGATGGCGGCAGCGGGTGCGCCGCCGGTGCGCTCAGCCACGGCGTGAGCCTGCTTTTCCACGGCACGGTCGCCGACAGACAGACCGGCCTGATTCAGCAGCAGCTCCAGCTTGAAAATCTCACTGTCCACGTTCTTGCCGGTCTTGTGGTCGCAGAGGGCCTTGAAATAGCGGCGGATGATCTCGTTGCGGGAGGCCTCGCGGCAGACTTCGTCGTCCACGATGCAGTTGCCGGCCATGTTCACACCCATGTCCGTGGGAGACTTGTAGGGGCTCTTGCCCGCGATGAGCTCGAACATCGCGTTGACCACCGGGAAGATCTCGATGTCGCGGTTGTAGTTGACGGTGGTGACGCCGTAGGCCTCCAGATGGAAGGGGTCGATCATGTTCACGTCGTTCAGGTCGGCGGTAGCGGCCTCGTAGGCGAGGTTGACCGGGTGCTTGAGGGGCAGGTTCCAGATGGGGAAGGTCTCGAACTTGGCATAACCGGCCTTGACGCCCCGCTTGTGCTCGTGGTAGAGCTGGGACAGGCAGGTGGCCATCTTGCCGCTGCCGGGGCCGGGGGCCGTGATGACGACGAGGGGACGCTGGGTCTCGATGTAGTCGTTCTTGCCGTAGCCCTCGTCGCTGACGATGCGGGCCACGTCGTTGGGGTAGCCGGGAATCTTATAGTGGCGGAAGGTGCGCACGCCCACGCTGTTCAGCTTGTGCTCAAAGGCTTCGACCTCGGGGGCGGCGGTGTACATGGTCACGCAGACGCTGCCCACGAACAGACCCATGCCCTGAAAAGCGTCGATGAGGCGGAGGACGTCGAGGTCGTAGGTGATGCCGTAGTCGCCGCGCACCTTGCTGCTGATAATGTCCTGCGCGCTGATGACGATGACGATCTCGGCCTGCTCCTTGAGCTGCAGCAGCATCTGCAGCTTGGAGTCCGGCTCAAAGCCCGGCAGCACGCGGGAGGCGTGGTAGTCGTCGAACAGCTTGCCGCCAAACTCGAGGTAGAGCTTGTTGTCGAACTGTGCGATGCGCTCCCGGATGTGCTGGGACTGCATCTGAAGGTATTTCGCGTTGTCAAAGCCTTTTTTCATGGAATGCTCCTCTTCCTGATTCTACAACTTCCTCTCCGGCACGTCGGTGGTGCGGCGGGCCGGAGGGTCACACAAACACTCTATAGTATAGCATACGACAGGCTTCGGCGCAATTATTTTTTGAGGGCTTCCTCGTGCTCCAGGTGCTCAAATTCTTCCAGCTCCTCGATATCCTCTTTCAGGAACATCAGGCAGAAGCTGATGAAGAGCAGCAGGCAGGAAAGCCAGATGGCCCGGCTGCCCATGGGGGCCAGTGCAAGGCTGCCGAGGCCGGCACCCAGCGCGAACAGGAAGATGATGGCGAAGTAGTGAAGCGCCTTGCCGAAGGCTTTGGTGTTGCCGCCCACCAGCCATGCGCAGAGGGAATCCATGCCGCCGCGCAGATTGCCGATGCACATGGTGCTGGCGAAGGCATAGCCGTTCACCTTGCGGAAGGATTGTACCTGCATGGCGCAGGAGAAGGAGACGAGGGAGTTGGCCAGAAGATTCAGCTCCTGCGGCAAAAAGCCCACGACGAAGAGCAGCAGGATCTCGAACAGCACCACCAGCTGACGCCAGTGGAGCCACTGCATCCGCTTGAGCTTGAGGCGGATGAACTCGGCCACAAAAATGCCCAGCGCAAAGGCGCAAAGGGGCATCAGGTAGCGCAGTGCCTCGCCCCACTCGCCCGCAAACAGCTTGACGGCCATCAGCACGATGTTGCCGGTCTGGGCGTTGGCGAAGACCTTGCCGCGGTATAAATAGGTATAAACATCCTGTAAGCCGCCCGAGACGGAGAGAAACAGAGCGGTGATAAAGGCTTCGGACATCTGTCCGTGAGGTTTGAGAGATGGCATAAAAGCTCCTCCTTCTATCCAGAAAATAATTCCATGCCATACTATAACGCAAAACCGGCGTTTTGTCAAAAACTGCACCATATTTTTTATAGATAATGACGATTCCGGGCGGGTATCGCAGGATGCGCTTTGTTTTGCAATGCGGCGCAGACTGTGGTAGAATACATAAAACAGCTTTTTTCAGGAGAAGGAGGGGCTTTCTGTATGCCCAATATCATCGAGATCACGGATTTCCACGCGCCGGAGCTGGACCCTTATGCCCGGCTGACCCAGAACCAGCTGCGCAATCGCCTCGAGCCGGAGAAAGGCATCTTCATCGCCGAGAGCCCCAAGGTCATCGACCGGGCGCTGGATGCAGGCTACAAGCCCGTGTCCCTGCTGATGGAGCGCAAGCAGATCACCGGCCCGGCAGCGGGCATCCTGAGCCGCTGCGGCGACGCGCCGGTGTACACGGCAGATCGGGAGATGCTGGCAGAGCTCACCGGCTTTGAGCTGACCCGGGGCGTCCTCTGCGCCTTCCACCGCCCGGCACCCCGCCCGGTGGAAGAGCTCTGTAAAAACGCCCGCCGGGTGGCCGTGCTGGAGGGCATCGTGGACTCCACCAATGTGGGGGCCATCTTCCGCTCGGCGGCGGCACTGAACATGGACGCTGTCCTCATCAACCCTTCCTGCTGCGACCCGCTCTGCCGCCGCGCCGTCCGCGTCAGCATGGGTACGGTGTTCCAGGTGCCCTGGGGGCAGCTGGGCGAGACCCCGGCAGACTGGCCGGAGAAGGGGATGGACATCCTCCACTCCCTCGGCTTCAAGACCGCCGCGATGGCCCTCAGCGACCGCTCGGTGAGCATCGACGACGAGCAGCTTGCGAAAGAGCCGAAGCTTGCCATCGTGCTTGGCACCGAGGGCGACGGCCTCGCCGCCGGCACCATCGCTTCCTGCGACTACACGGTCAAGATCCCCATGTCCCACGGCGTCGATTCGCTGAATGTCGCTGCCGCCAGCGCCGTTGCGTTCTGGCAGCTTGGCCGGCAGTAAAAACAGAACAGCAAGACCGGGCCGCTGCACAAAAAGCTGTGTAGCGGCCCGGTCTTATGCGTTATATCCCGTTACAGGCTGTCCAAAGCGCTGCGGGCCCGGCGGATGACCCCGGCATCGGTCTGCCAGAGCGCAAACTCCGAAAAGCCCGGCAGGCCCATGGGCACCCCCTCCCGGCGGAAGGTCATCCGGCTGTCCAGCACCCGCTTGCCTGAGAGATGGAAGGCCCGGGCCCCGGTGGCGGCGGCAAGGGCGGGCAGGTTTTCGGGGGTCACACCGGCCCCCACAAGGATCTCCAGCTCCGGCCCGGCGGCCTCCACCAGCCGCCGCAGCAGGGCGGCCCCCTCCGGGGCGCTGGGGGCCTGGCCGCTGGTAAGGATGGTGGAAAGGCCCAGAGCCCGGGCGGCCTCCAGTGCGGCAAAGGGATCCCGGCAGACGTCAAAGGCCCGGTGGAGGGTGCAGGCCACCGGGCGGCCTGCCCTTTGGGCCGCTGCCCGGGCGGCGGCGTAGATGGGCTGCAGGGCCTCCACATCCAAATCCCCCTCCGGGGTCAGCACCCCGGTAACGATGCCGTCGGCCCCGGCCTCCACCAGCCGGGCAGCAGACTGGGCCATCTGGGCCAGCTCCCAGCGGTCGTAGCAGAAATCCCCAAAGCGGGGCCGCAGCAGAGCCCGCACCGGCAGGCCGGTCTCGGCTTTTACCTGCTGCAGCAGGGCCAGGCTGGGGGTGGTGCCGCCAATGACCAGATCGGCGCAGAGCTCCAGCCGGTGGGCACCGCCCTGCATGGCC
>OHGJ01000366.1_pt1 | contig 22634 bp, 28 predicted proteins | sample 1567751 | NCBI WGS metagenome assembly OHGJ01 (sample SAMEA3879526, study PRJEB24766) | human gut metagenome | biome: human-associated habitat; feature: feces | place: USA | collected 1985/1987 | reverse complement strand
CACGGAAGAAGTTCGTACAACCTGTACGGTCTGTACTTGTACGCACCCGTACGGCGAATTGAAGCAAATTAAAGCGTATTATCGTTTGTATTTTAGATTTCTGTACGCCGTACAGACCGTACAGGTTATTTGAAGTCCGTACAGATTTTTTGTACACCCCAAGAAGGAGCGTGATCTATGAAAGCCCAATACGGCATTTTAAGGTTCAAGAAGTACAAGGGGCCTGCCATCAGCCCCATCGAAGCCCACAACGAGCGCACCAAGGACCAGTACGCCAGCAACCCGGATATTGATGTAAGCCGGAGCCGCTACAACCTCCATCTGGTGCAGCCGCAGGGCAGGTACCGGGAAGAAGCCGACCGCATGATAGCCGCCGCCCACTGCCGTGTCCGCAAGGACAGCGTGCGGGTGGTAGAGGCTCTTGTCACCGCCAGCCCGGAGTTTTTCAAGGATAAGACCAACCGGGAGATCAAGGCGTATTTCGAGTATGCCTTGGAGTTTCTGAAAAGCAAGCAGAACACCCAAACTTTTATCTCTGCTGTTGTCCACATGGACGAGAAAACGCCCCACCTGCACCTCTGCTTCGTGCCCCTGACTGCTGACGGACGGCTGAGTGCCAAGGACATCATCGGCAACCGCAAGAACCTTGTGAGGTGGCAGGACGAGTTCTGGCAGCACATGGTCAAGCAGTACCCGGAGTTGGAACGGGGCGAAAGCGCCAGCCAGACCGGGCGGGAGCATATCCCACCTCGTATCTTCAAAGAGATGACCCAACTGACCAAGCAGAAGGAGCAGTTGGATGCCCTGCTGGTGGGTATCAATCCCTTCAACGGCAAGAGCCGAGCGGCGGAGATCAGCAAGGTGCTTGACAGCTATATCCCCAACGTAGCACAGATGAAGGACCAGCTGCAAAAGTACAACGTAGCCTTCACCAAGACCGCCGCCGAAAACGAAAAGCTGAAAGAGAAGAACAAGACGCTCTCTGCCTCGCTGGACAAAGCGAAGGAAGGGAGCGTCTTGAAGCGTCTGGAGGATGCCAAGCTGCGGCAGGACTATGAAGCCGCCCTGAAAACGCTGGACAGCATCCCGCCGGAGGTCATTCGATTTTATGAGAACCGCACGCAGGAACCTGTGGTGCGCCACGATAAGTAAGGAGCAATGCCTATGTGTAATAAAATGTACGAGAATGTGAAATCTTTGGATTATACGAAAAAGTCCTTGCAGTCGGACTCTGATCCGGCTACAATGGAGGTGGTCACTCGAACCAATGCCGTCAAGTCTCCGACCAACAGCCCTAAAGCCCCGAAGCTGGTGTACACGGTAAAGGAGGTCGCACAGATGCTGGCCATCAGCCAGCGTGCCGCCTACAACCTGTGCAACAGCACCACCGAGTTCCGTGTCCTGCGGGCAGGCGGAAGCATCCGCATCCCGAAGGACAGCTTCGATGCATGGCTCTACCGGGCAGCTTGATAAGGAGGCAAATCTATGGCATATATCACGAAACGCGGCAGCTCTTACAGCGTCCGCTACACCTATCAGGACGAGCACGGCAAGAGCTGCGACAAATGGGAGAGCTTTCCCACCAAAGAGGAGGCGGTCAAACGCCAGAAGCAGATTGAGCATGAGCTGGCGACCGGTAATTTTCTGATCCCGTCCACCGTGACGGTGGCAGAGTTCCTGATGGACTGGCTGCCCAAGCAGTGCAGCAAACACAAGTGGGCACCCAAGACCTACCAGTCCAATCTGGCGCTCATCCAGAACCTCATCATCCCTTATATCGGGGAGATGCAGATGCAGAAGCTGCGGCCCTACCACATCGAAGCCCTGTACGACACCCTGAGCAAGACCCCCTGCGGGCAGTATGTGGGCGGCAAACGGCGAGACCTCTCGCCCAAGCAGCAGAAGCGCACCCTCTCCGGCACTACCCTCCATGAAGTCCACCAACTGCTGCACAATTCCTTTCTGCTGGCGGTGGAGTGGGGCATCCTCATCAAAAGCCCCGTCCCGGTGGAAGCACCCAAAAAGACCACCCAAGAGCGCAGCATCTGGGAGGTGGACGAGATGCGGGCAGCACTGGACAGCATGGAGGACCCCATCCTGCATCTGGCGGTGCACCTGACGCTGGTGGGTGCGCTGCGGGAAGGGGAAGTGGCAGGTCTGACCCCGGAGGACATCGACTTTGATGCCGCCAACGGCATGGGCACCTTCACCGTCAACCGTTCCATGCAGCGGGTGCAGAAGGACACGCTGGCACAGGTGGACAAGGGCTGCATCCTCCGCATCTTCCCGGACAAGCTGGAGGGCAGCAAGACCTCCCTCATCCTGAAGGACACCAAGACCGAAGCCTCCTGCCGCACCATCTTCATGACCGCCGCCCTGCGGGAGGAGCTGAAGCAGTGGCTGGAACGGCTGAAGAGGGAAGAAGCCCTTGACCCGGAGCGGTACCGCAACAGCGGGATGCTGCTGCGGCTCCCCAACGGTCTGGCGGTGGAGCCGGTGCTCATCCGCAAAAAGTTCCTGAAATGGCAGGACGCACACCCGGAGTTCCCCCGTATCGTCTTTCATGGGCTGCGGCATTCCAGTGCCACCTACCAGTTGATGATCTCCGGCGGCGACATCAAGGCAGTGCAGGGGACCACAGGACACGCCAGTGCGGATATGCTGGTGAACACCTACGCTCATATCCAGCAGTCCTCCCGTGTGGAGCTGGGCAAGAAGTTTGAAAGCGGCTTCTATGCCAAGCCCGATACCTCCAGCCCGCAGGCTGTACCCGCCGCAGGCGAACCCACCATCTCCATGACGGCTCTCTTGGAGTTGCTGAAGGATGCCGACCCGGAAATGAAGGCAAAGCTCCGCCTGGCCCTGCTCACCTGATGCAAAAAAGGGCACTGATTGCAATGCAATACAGCGCCCTACATCATCGGACATGGAAAACACCGACCGTGCAAAAACCGTGCAGAAACCGTGCACCCATGGCTTACAAAACAAAAAAGCCATGAAATCTTTCGATTTCACGGCATTTTCTGGTGCGATGGAAGGGACTCGAACCCCCGGCCTACTGATTCGTAGAGGGTCTTTATACGGTTTCCCATGTTTCTGGTTGTTGCCGTTTATATAGATTCATCGTTGTTTTTATTCATGTTTGTGCATCTTCGTTTCTCTTTGTTTCTGTGAAACAAGGCACTTTTAAGGCACTTTCCAGAGGGCATACAATCCCATAAAACGGACACCATGAAGAAAGCAAAAAAGTTGACGGCTCACGAGGGCGGCAGAAACGCCCCTGTGGGCTGTCTTTTGTTATGCGTGTGACTTTTCCTTGATTCGGCTGAAAACGTCCGTCAGCGCGTCCGCTGCCGCCGCATCGCTGGAACGGATGAACCCGGCGTAAATGTCCGTGGTGGTACTGGTCTTTGCGTGGCCCAGTCTGCCCGAAACCGTTGTAACAGGCACATGGGCCGCTATCAGCAAGCTGGCGTTGGTGTGGCGCAGGCTGTGGAAGTGAACCGCCGGGAGATCATGGGCGGCCAGGAAGCCCGGAAACCAGCTTGTAACCGCGTTGGGGTCGAACGGCTGACCGTTCCAGCGGGTGAACAACAGGTCATTGTCTACCGTTTTGCCGTTCTCGATCTCCACCCGGCGCACCCACTCGGAACCGACCTTGAACCGTTCGGCCTTTTGGTGCTGGCGGTACTCCCGCAGCAGCTGCACACACTCCGGGCCTATCTTGATGCACCGCCGGGAGCGCTTTGTCTTGGGGGTGCCGTGAACACTGTGCCGCGCCCGGCAATGTTCTGCACCGTCCTGTTGATGGAGATCACACCCGCGTCAAGGTCAATGTCCGACCAGCGCAAGGCGCATATCTCGCCCCGGCGGGCACCTGTGAGCAAGGCAAGCTGTGTGATAACGCTGTACTGTGCTGGTGCGTCCTGCAGGGCTTCCAACAGCTTTGCAACGTCCTCTTCCTGTAAGGCTTCCACTTCGATTTCTGCTGCTTTTGGGGCTTCTGTGCGCCGACAGGGGTTTTCATCAATCAGCTGCCACTTGACCGCCTTTTCAAACACACTGGACAAAAAGCGGTGATAGTGCAGCTGCGTATTGCCGCCCAGCTTACCGCCCGCCCTGACCTTCTCGGTAAAGGCTTTGGACAGGGGCAACCCGGCGGCATCGGCCACCTTTTCGGCGGTCTTATGGCTGACCGGCTTGCCGCTGCACAGCCCCCGCATGGTTTCCTCGCCCACCCCGGCGGCCTCCCGGATCCTTGCCCGCTGGCCTTTCGGCAGTAGCTTCAGCAGCGCAGCTGTTGCCGTATAGGTGGAATCTTGACGCACTCCATCCTCGGACAGGTTCGTATAGAACGCCATGAGGTGCGCCGGACGTATCTGGTTGACCTTCATGTGACCCAGAGCCGCCGACACTCGCGGCACCAGCTTTCTGTACTCTGTGGCCGTCTTGGGCTTCAGCTGGCGGTCTGCGTACTCGGTGAACCAGCGCTCTATCAGGTCATCCACCTTCATGGACGCATCCAGCGAAATGCCGTTGTGCACTTCCTGTTCAAAGGCATCCGCTTGACGCTGCAGCTCCTTTTCCAGCTTCTTCCCGGTCAAGCCCGGCGGGGGAGTGAAGGTGCGGTTTACCAGAACCTGACGACCCTGCCAATCATAGCCGTTGGAGACCCGGATGCAGTAGGAGCAGGTGCCGTCCTTCTTTGTGCGCTTTATGATTTTCGCCATACTGTTTTCCTCGCATCAGCATTTCTGCTTTACAGATTTTCTATATCCACCTCAACAGACAGTTCTTTCAATTTTTCATGCTTCAGATGCTTCATATAGTCTTCGATTGCTCTTGATGCTCTGAACAGGCAAAGTTCCATATCTGACGAATCAGCACCTCTTAAATCCAATTCCGCCTCCCCTTCCAACAGTTCCTCTGCTTCATGCACCTGTTCTTCAGTTGCTTTCAAGTAAAGATAAATGCTATTTACAATTTGGTGCAAACAGCTTTCATCTGAAAGCATATCAGACAATATTTTCTTTTGACTTCTATCGTAACACTCAAACATTTCCGAATCTTTGAGCGCCAAAATCGCATTTTCCGTCAGTCCCGTATAATCAGCAACCGCCCTTAAATCTGTGTCTACCGTTTGGGCTTCCGTCAAACCCAGCAGGTAATCCGCTGATACACCAAAATACTTGGCAAGCTTCGCAATGGAATCCCCTCGTGGGGTTTTATTTCCGTTTTGCCAATCTGACAGGACACCAAGCGACACATCCAAATCCTTTGCCACAGCCCGAAGATTCTGTCCTGTTTCTTTCTTTCTCTTTTCAATGATTTCTCTTAGTCTGTTTCCAAAATCTTCGTTTATATTTCGCTTTTCCTCTACTGCCACAGCTATTCGCCTCCGTTTGTTCCGTTTTAGAGAACTTCATTGACTTTTGTTCTCCAAAAGTTTATAATTACATCAACGAGAACAGCAACAAGGCTTGTTCACCCAAAATTATATCTTGTTGACGTTTTATTGTCAACGTCAACGAGAAGAAAGGTTGATATTATGTTAAAACAGGCGCAGTCAAACAAAGACATCCGGGAGGCCGCTGCATCGGCTGGCGTTTTTCTCTGGCAGGTTGCTGAGGCTATCGGTGTGACCGATGGAACTTTTTCCAGAAAACTCCGCCGGGAGCTTCCCGATGATGATAAGGCCGTAATCCTCCAAATCATTCAGCAGCTTAGTTCTTCGGCCAAGTCATAATCATTTTTATTCATTGTATTGATGAATCAATTTCATCAATATTTTTTGATATGCAAAATCAGCAGCATTTATCCATAAAACAGGTGGGCATCCCTCTGTAAATCCATTGCAAGACAAGGTAATCCGTTGCAAAGCGTGACACTGGATATCACCAGATGATACCAGATGGATTTTGACGCAAAGGGCTTCATTTCAACAATGGTTCATGGCATCAATTTTCAATCAGAATTTGGCGGTATTGCATTATTTTTCGATTTGTGCTTTACTGCTGATACGGCATCAAGAATCAACTTTCAAGCAACACCAAGGAGGTGCATCGAATGGGAGATTTAATCCGATACCCGGTCATGAAAACCGTGAAGGACGCCGCCGCAATCTACGGTTTACCGCCGACCTATATTTGGACCCTCTGCCGGACAGGCAAAATCAGGTACGTTGTGGCTGGGCATCGCTGGCTCGTGAATATGAACAGCTTGGCGAAATATTTCAACGAGGGCGACCCCGTCCCGGCAGGGCAAGATGAAGCTGTGGGCGGTATCCGCCGGGTCGTAGGGAGGTGAAAAAGCATGGCACACCGCAACGCTTTTTGCGGTACAGCTGAACAGGGAGGAGGGATACTCTATTTCTGCTGTATATCTACAAAAGGACACTCCCAAACCGCAGCACATTGCTTTCCCTTGCTTTTTACTGGAGATGGATTTGGGCCTAACAGAGATGTTGGTTTATGCAACCTTGTACAACCGAACATCTTTATCCATCAAACACAACTAGATAGATGATAGCGGGCGTGTCTATATTTGCTATCCTGTAGACAATCTTGCAGAAGCAATACACCGAAGTTTATCAGTCACCAAAGCTGCACTGAAAAAGTTGGAAGTGGTGGGTCTAATCGAGAGAAAACGGAATTTTGCAGCTCCAAGCACGATTTATGTCAAACTCCCGAACGGTCGGAATAACGACCAACTGACAGCCGAAAAACAGGCTGAACGTAAAGCCGGAAAACCGGACGAACGTGAGCCGGAAAACAGGCTCACAGACAGCCGAAAAACAGGCCCATGTACAGCCGGAAAACCGGACGTGCTTTATAAGGAAGGAACTACTGTATTGAACTACAGGAGTAGTAGTAAGGCTGCTACTGCCGCATCTCGTACAGATTCAGACCTTGCCGAGATTGTACAGCACTTCCAGCAGGTGATAGGCGGCTTCCCACGTTCAGCACTGGACAAGCTCCAAAGCTACCGTGAAGTGTTCACGAAAGAACTTATCTGCAGGGCATTCGATGAGGCTGCTGAGAGTGGAGTACGGAACTGGCGCTATATCGATGGCATCCTGAGAGGCTGGCAGGCTGATGGAGTCCGTACATTGGGCGATGTAGAAGCCCGCCGGGAGGCCCGACGGAAGCCTAAACCGCCGCAGGAAAAGAAAATGGAGGTGCTAACATGAACACACACAAAATTTTACTGGGTGCCCTGCTCATAAAGCCCAACCTTGCACCCTATGCCCTGCCTGATTTGGAAATCGAATATTTCCCGGCGGATCTTCAACCAGTATTCGCCGCTCTATCTGGCTTTTGGAATGCGACCGGGAAGCTGGACGCTGTGGAGGCTTGCGCCCGATACCCTGAGCAGAGCACGGCCATTGTGGAATGCGCACAGGCGTGTGAAGCAGAATGCATCCGCATCACCCGTGAAACCGTGGAGAGCTGGACGCAGCTCATTCGGGAACAGGCAGCCTTGACCCAGTTCCAGAGTCTGGCCCTGCAGGCTGGCAGCGCTCAAACCACCTTTGCAGACTTGCCGGAACTCTACAGCCGGATGGGTGAGGCACTGACCCTTGACCGAGAAGGACAGGATTTCAGACCTATCGGGGAGCTGGTAGATGATTATGTTCGGCATTTGGACGAGAAACCACGGTACATCCCCACCGGGCTTTCCGTGCTAGATAAGCACCTCAAGCTATCCCCGGGCAATCTGTTTATCATAGGCGGCAGACCCAGCGCAGGCAAAACGGCTTTATCCTTGCAGATGGCTTGTGAGATGGCCCGGCGAGGGCTGAGAGTGTGTTATTTCTCGCTGGAAACCGGCCCGGACACTCTTGCCGCCCGCATCATCGCAAACCGTCTGTCGACCCCGCTGGCCGATGTGAAGGAAAAACGGGTACCGCAGTCTGAGCTTGACGGCCTTGCAGACCTGCACAAACTGCCGTTGCTTATCCGTTCGGCATCGAGTAAGAGTGTTGGGTGGATAAAGGCGCAGGCCCAGCGGATGAAAGCGCAGGTCGTTTTTATCGACTATCTGCAACTACTGGAAGACGGCAAGGCCAAAGACCGTTATCAGCAGGTAACGGCTATCTCTATCGCCCTGCACGAGCTGGCACAGACTACCGGAATATTAGTGGTAGCGCTGGCTCAGCTGAACCGTGGTGCTGCCCACAGCACCCCCTCTGCCGCCGCTCTGAAGGAATCTGGCCAGTTGGAACAGGACGCGGACGCTATCCTGCTTCTTTCGGACGACGGAGAGCAATATCAAGCCGTCCTAGCGAAAAACAAGGAAGGCCGTGTGGGAGAGATCGGCATCACCTTTGACAAAGAGCGTCAGCGCTTCTTGGAAGTTGATATGAGGAGGTGAACTCATGAGTAAGTCGAACCAAAACCGGCCTCGCCGCCGGGAGCCATACCACTATGACGCAACCGGCGCAGTGTACATCGCCTGTATTGAGGCGGTCTTACAGCGTGGGCAGAGCATTCCGCTGAACGTCCTGCAACTTGTCTATCATATGCTGCTGCCGTATATGCACAACTAAACCGCTTACCACACTCAACAACAGGAGGCACAGATGAATACTAACATTCATGTCAATGTGAACGAGATCCCGCCGGAGGTCGCAGAGCGAATCGGTCGTGTTTTCCTCGAATACCATAAACGGTTCCAACAGGATCCGAAGCTCATGGCCGAATTGGAGGCATACCGAGCCGCACGCCATCCGAACCATAAAGGCAGCGAGAGTGGTCGGCAAACGAAGGGCAGACCATAAGGCAAAACAAAAGGCCGCCATGCAAGCAGCGAACTCGCAAGGCAGCCAAGCGGGAGCGATTGACAGACCACATCCCGCAGCCATTCTATCACACCCGGTAGCCCATCTCAAGCCCGGCACCCCCTCAAGGTACTGTGAATGGGTACCCTAGTTCATAGCGGGCTCGATGACCCCGACCTTACGCTACTTATCAAGAGAAAATCAAGCCGTTTCGTTACCGCTTGTATGGAATAAAAACGGCTATTCTATCACAAAGAAAGAGAGAATTTACATGACACACAAAGAAAATCTTGCCGAAAAAGAAGTCACCACCACGCAACTGGCTTCTATTATTGGCCTAACTGCACGAAGGATCAGACAGCTTTCACAGGACGGAGTGTTGGTTAGTTCGTCTCCCGGAAAGTATATTCTCTCTGATGCAGTACAAGCATATATCGGCAGCCTTGCTCGTGGCGGCATGGCCAAAGAAGAAGCGGAAGAAGCCAAGAAGATTGAGCGGGTCAAGGCCAAGGCTGAGGCCACGCTCAAGACCAGCAAGGCCAAAATCGCACAGGCAGAAGCCAAGGAGCTGTCTGGGCAGATGCACCGCAGCGAGGACGTTGCTGCCATGACCGCCGAACTTATCTACACCATCCGGGGTGCGCTGATGGCGCTGCCCAGCCGAGTGGCCATCAATGCCGCCGCCCTGTCCGACCCGGCAGAGGTGGCCGAGTATATGCGAGGCGAGGTCAACCAGATTGCGGAAGAAATCGCCACGTTCCGCTACGACCCGGCCAAGTATGAGGCTTGTGTCCGGGAACGCCGGGCATGGGACGAAAAGCTGACTAACGATGATGAGTAACGCAATCCCCCTCAATGAGGTGTAACGCACTAGACTTTCGTTGAAAGTCGTGCGCCCTTGCAGGGGGCTTATCACTCGCAAGCAGTGCGCTGTGGTACCACCATAGGCGCTGCAAGCAGTGTCTTTGTATGTACAAAGCCTCTTGCCTTGCAAGGACTTGTTGGGCAGCATCCCAAACCCTTTGACCGTGCAGCACCCGCCGGACGCTGCACTTCAGCTGCACGATTCTGTTGACCTCAACAAAATCGCTGCATGACAAAGCCCCCAGACCGTCATACAAGGCGGCTGAGGGCTTTGCTTTTTCCTGTGGGTGTGTTTTCCTTGCCGTGGGTTCTATCCTCGTTCAGACGGTCCCGGCGGGGGCTTTCCGCACATTGCATAAAGCAAAAGGCCGCTGCATCTCTGCAACGACCTCTTGAAACCGGGCGGGGTGACACTTCCCACATCTCCGAACGATGGGTGACGGCTGCCTGTTCCGTCCTCCGGTGATTTAAGTATCTGATTCACTGGGAACATTCAACAACGCTCTCCAATTCACAGGAAAGCCCATCCGAAACAGTTCAGCTGCCGGGTATTTATGGAACAGCTTCTCCATTTCCCGGATATAGCTGAACTTGTCGGCATCTGGTAGCAATTCAAAGATTGCATAGAAATAAGCAAACGGTGAGCTGTTATCTACATTGTTCCGGCGCATCATCAACGGCAACTTTACCGCCGGGCTGAGCCTTGTGCGGTTATAGAAGCGGCCACCGTGTGCGGCTATGTTCCGGGCCACAACGGCACATTGCAGATAGTTCTCAATGTAAACCGACTTGCGGCCGAAATACTGCTGTGCCAGCCCTTCACGGTCTGCTTCCAGCATATTCTTGTAGAACTGTGAGAGCGTGCCGAATGTCATTTCCTCGACAGCCACCCAAAGCGGATACACGCCCCGCTTATCGCGCTTGTGATGGATGATAAACGGCTCCTCAGATCTGGAAATCTCCCTGTTGAGAGTACTCAGAAATACAGCATGATACTGTTCAATCTCAAAATTCTGGTTATTCAGATACCCCAGCGGGCCGTGCTGCTGAGCGTGGTAGTAGGCGATATACGCCCTGGCGACCGTTTCAACGATAGCTCCATACTTGAAGATAAGACTTCTAAACTCTTGGTCGAAGTCATAAAGGGCTACCATGTCCTGAAGCGTGACTTCTGGGAAGAAGCGGTCATTTTCCCGCAGCGTCAACGAGTACGCACTAAAGCGATAATAGTTCATTCGCTTCAAAACGTCTCTGGCATAGGCTTCATCTGTAATGATAAGCCCTCTTTCACGGAGTAACGCTATTTGTTCATCGTAATTTTTGAACGGCTTTGTTTGATCTGTTGTTGGCATGGCTTCACTTCCAATGTCTTATAAACAAAAAAATACCCGACCTAATGCGCATCGTTGAGAGGCCGGTCGGGTTTCATTGATGGCATTATACACGATAGCTTGAACTTTGTCAAGCTCTAAATTTGACCGAAGAACGATTCAACGAAGAAATTTCATTCTTCCCCGGTAGGTTCATCCAGCAGCTTGTTTACAAGTTCTTCCGTGGAGCCTGTAAAATGCTCACCGCCGCCGTTGTCCAGCTCATGGATAGCCGCAAGCGTTTCAGCGTTCGGCACTTCATCCGGCACATACTCCAGCAGATCACCCGGCTGGCAGTCGAGCAAACGGCAAACTGTGTCGATTGTTTTCCATGATGCAAGCTCACCGTGCCGAAGCTGCTGCAAGGTGGCCTGACCCATGAGTTTATCTTCCCGAATTCGGGTTTGAGTATAGCCAATCCCCTTAAGTGCTGGCAGAATTTCAATCTTGTATCGAATAGGCATCATAATCCCCCCTTCTGTATCTATTATACATTATGGTATCACTAAAAACAAGTGAAAAGCAAACAAGATTTATCACTCATATTTAGTGATAACGTCAATAGAAATCACCAGAATCAAGTGATATAATAAAGACACAGCAAGGGAAGCACGACCGGAAGGCAAGGGACGAAGGATGTACCGGGAGCGCAAGAGCAGAACGCCAGCTAAGACAGTAACCCACTTCCTGAAAGCTGTATAAAAGAAAATGGCCCGGTGTCCGCTACCAACGAAATCACCGAGCCAAACCCACCAAAGGGTCAAGCCCATTATACAGGAGCTGACCCGCAAAGTAAAGCGAGGACAGAATGAAGAAGTACAATCTCTCCGAGATCATGCACAAGGCGTGGAAGCTGTACCGCAAGGGTGTGAGCAGCTTTGCCGAAGCCCTGCACCGGGCATGGAACAGTGCAAAGGCCGCCCCGGTCAACGCCCAGCGCATCGAGGAAGCCCAGCAGGCCGCCGGGATCACCGAGCCCGTGAACACCTGGGCGGGCTGGAAAGCCGCCGGGTACATGGTGGAGCATGGTGCAAAGGCTCTGTTTCAGGCGGTGCTGATCCACAGCAGCAAGGGAGATGGCCAGACCTACCGGGCATCGTTCTTCGGTGCATCGCAGGTGCAGCCGCTGGAAGCCCTGTAACACGAGCAGAGACCCCCGGCGGGAAGATGGAAGCCCGCCGGGCATGATGGGAGGATATGACCATGAAGTTGGAGAAGAAAATCAGCTTGCACTCCTTCGAGGTAGAGTACATCGACCAGCGGGAAGCAAAGCCCCGCACCCTGCACCGGGAAAGCATCGTGCTGGATGGTGGCCGGATGAACACGCTCGACCACCTGAACCAGACTCCGCAGAGCTGGATCCGGCAGCAGTACGCCCAGCAGGGCTACACCGTGGCAGCGATCCACAAGGGCGAGAGCCTGACCGCCAAGGTTGACACCGGCTTTCTGTGGAAGCTGGCCGCACTGGATGCAGCCGCAGCAAAGGCCGGCAAGAGCGTGGCCAAGCTGTTGGAAGGGGGTGCAGCAGTATGACCGCAGCCCAGTGGCAAGAAGTCCTCTGCCGTGTCCGCAGCCTGTCAGCCGCCGACAAAGACCGCCTGTTGACCTATCTCCATGCACTGCACGATAAGCCGCAACAGCTCATGAACGCCGAATCAACGCCGGAGACGCAGCCGCACACGGCCAGCGAATCCGCTTCCTGAAGAAAGAGAGGAACGCTATGCAGCACTATGATGATATGCCGAAGATCCCCACCATCACCGCAGAAGAAGCCATGAAGCTGTCTTGGCTGGCCAGCTCGTCCGAAACCATGAAAGCCGTTCGGGAGCTGCACTTGTCCATCCTGAACGCACCAAGCCCCATCGAGGTAGACGGAGTATACCGGGTCATGCTTGACCTCACCGCCCTTTGGAACGCTGGCAGGGTGCAGGGCATCCGGAAAGAACGCGCCCGGCGGAAGCGCAGGGCACAGACCATCGAACAGTGACAGAAACACCCTCTGACAGCCCACAAACGGCCGCAGAGGGTGTTTTTCATCGTTCTATGATAGATTCTTGGTTTCTTCTGTGGTAAAATAGGCGCAGTCGAATTGATGAAAGGGGAAACAATGACACTCACAGAGATCTCTCGCTACTTCCACCTGAATGAGACCATCCAAAAGAACCGCGAGGCTTTGAAGTTCCTGCGTGAACGAGCCGAACCTGCTGCACCCTCACTGAACGGTATGCCCCACGCATCCGGCGTGAAAGACAGCACCGGGAGGCTGGCCGTTGAGATCGCCGACATGGATGCACGAATCACCTACCTTGAGGAACAGGCCGAACAGGAGCGAGATAAGGCCGTTACCTTTTGCTCCACGATTCAGGACGCACGCCTGTATCTGATCTTCCGTCTGCGCTTTGTCCGCTGCCTGACATGGGCAGAGGTTGCGGACCTCTTGGGGGACTACTACACCGGGGAGGGTGTCTGCCGCATGGCCTACAACTACCTTGCCAAGACTGAAAAAGAGAAGCCCACCGCCCAGAGTGCATGACCCACGATAGAGCCGCAGCACCTACAGACAGCACGAAAGCCCGCCCGGCTACACACCGGACAGGCTTTTTCTTTGCCCCAAACAGGCGATGAACAGGCGAAAACACCCGCCCCGCCGGGCATCCAGCACAAGGCACTCTGTTCTTTTTCTGGTGTCAAGTACACCAAAAACAACAAAGTTGATATTTAAATACAACTCATTTTTCAATCCCGTGTTAAAAAACGCGTTTTCTATCCACGAGTTCAACTTTTGACTCTCTAAAAGTTGAACTCGTCACGCTTCAAAGATCTTTTCCAAATGATAAAGCGGCAACAAATCGCTTTCCATAATCTTTTGTAAGTCCAAAAATTTGATTAAGTTCTTTGCACGCTCTCCTTTATGGTAAACTACCATTGTTCGATTTAACTGACGTTGTTTTAGAATCAATTGCTTTAACCGTGCACTTCCCTTGTGTCCATTCGGCACATCCTCTGGTTTCAAATCTTCTTCGAGCCCCAAAAACTGACTTATTCCATGTAAATCCAAGAGGAAAACATCCTCAATTTCGGCGCTTGCAGCCAAATCAATGATTTTCACCGTTCTACTGCCTTTGCTTATCTCTTTGCGGAAATTCTTCCAGTCATCCTCATAAAATTTAGTGATATCCGCATTATAGGAATCCGTATCATAACAGAGGAATACAGTCCATGGAATCTTTTTCCCCTTAGCATGGATACAAGTGTTTTGAAACCAATGCACAGAGTTTTTGATTTGAGTAATCGTTCCGACCGCATTCATTCTAATAACCCGCGTTCCAAATGGACCTTGCACAACATAAAATGGCTCATATATTTCATCAGAAGTCCGCTTCTCCAGTTTACACTCTGGATGCCTTTCTGCCAAAAAATTCAGCAAAATATCATAGAACGCGAGTTCTGTTGCAGCTTCCAAGATAAAAGCAAATCCCTGTTCATAAGAATTTTCCATCACATACCCTCCAGATAATTCCGTAGGGTTTTAAAGGAGTCGCTTTCACCCGACATAAGTTCAAACAAGTATTCGCCCACTGACAGCCCATAGGCACGTGCCGCAGTCAACAGTTTTTTCTCTTTGGTCGCTGCGATTCTATAGAATTGTGCCACGCCAAGTTCTTCCATTCCTCCAACATAGAGTTGACCTGGTTTGAGATATTGCACTAAATAAGGCGAGTGACTAGAGATTATAAGACAGGTATCCTCTAGCGCTTCAGAAATTATATTCAACAAATCCTTCAGCATCTTCGGATGTATGCTAGTCTCCAATTCCTCAATACCAATACATGAAACATTATTGCAGCTTGCAATAAAAATATTTGTCAACAACCAAAAAATCCGTTTGGTTCCCGTTGACATAGATGCCAAGCTTACTGGTTGATTAAGTGCATCGCTCCGAATGACAACTCGGTATACCTTATCTTTTAAATGAAACGGCACTGGTGGCAAATCTTCAGCTTGTGCATCCGGATCATCAGAATATATCACTCGTACGTTTTTATTCTCGGTTAAGTTTAATTCATGGGCTTGAATATCAATAGATGAAAAATCCGGGAATAAGGAATATACCGCATCTTCAAATTCATAATACTGATTCGGGTACAATTCTTTAAGTTGGTGAAGTGCGCGCGGAATATCTTCATCATCAAATCGAATATGTTTATCATCGTCATCAGCTAGTCGAATCGGGGTAGGTTGAAAACGTTCTTTGACATCTAACGTGTCACAAACACGGTACTCAAATTCTCGAACAGCTTGTATTATAGGACCATACTCTAAATCTTTAATCGAAGGCAATACATCTATCGCCAGTGTATTCGAATCTAGCATAAGATTTCGAAAAGCATTAGTTGACTTGCCTTTTCTGTATTGATTAGACGAACGTTTTAAATAAGCTGAGTACCTTACACTTTCTGTTGGCCTCATCTCCAATCGCTCATCTATAATCTTCTGTCCCGTTTTATCATCACGGTACCACAAAAAGGTAAAGCCGTAATGAACAAAACGGTATTCTTCTTGATTTGGGAGTTCAAATTCCATATCAAATTGAAACGGCGAACTATCTAATCCCTTCACAATTGGAATACCATCAATCCAAGACATCATCATGGTTCGCTGCTTTGTTCCTGCAGAAATAAAGTCTGTCGCAAAAGTCAGTGCTTCTAATAAATTACTCTTGCCATAATTGTTTGGTGAAACAACGGCAAGCGTCTTGCTCGTAAAATCCAAACAAGTGGATTTTACATTTTTGAAACCACTCACTGTTAATGATTTTAAAATCACGGTCAACACCTCCCAATATTAGAATACCCAAAACAAATTCATCCGTCAAGGCAATTCCGCACGAATTTTCTGTAATTTTTCAACGATTTTCAAAATGAATACAATGTTTTTTATAAACTCGTATTCAGAAGTCCAACAGTACGACTCCCCCAGCCAAAACACCAACATAAGGCACACGAGAGGCATTTTTTGAGTCGTAAGGCACATTCCAGCCATTTCGGGGTCGTTATAAAACAAGAAATCCCACGATTTACACCGTATTTTCAACGGTCAATCGTGGGATTTTACTTGGTGCGATGGAAGGGACTCGAACCCCCGGCCTACTGATTCGTAGCGCAAGTCAGGGGTAATTCCTCCATTATGCCGCCTGCCGTAAAACATAAAATTTTATCGATAATAAGTAATTTATCCGAATTCATGTTTCACGTCCACTGGTAAATTTTGCACCTGTTGTCAACCATTGTACAGGGTGAAACCGTGCAGATTCCGTGCAGAAACCGTGCAGGACAATTTTAGAAACTCGGAAGCAATTCACACACAAATGACTTGACGGCATTGTTTTGGGTGGCCATCCTCTTATTTTAGTACTTGCTGCATCACAAGCCGATTGGAAAGCATCTGATCTTATTCTCAGGAAAACCCATCGTTTTATGTTAGAAAAAAGCAACACGACACGATATGGTCTGTACTGCCTTGTAGTGGTATCCTTTTGCCAACACCAAAACAACATAAAACGAAAGGAAAATAAATTATGAAACGTCTTTTTACTCTGATTACTTCTATTGTTCTGGCCACCAGTCTGCTGGCTGTCCCCTGCTTTGCCGCTGAACCTGAAGACTTGCCCACGCCTCAGACTGGCGTGACCGAAACAGAACAGCCCGAAGACCCGGACGAATCGGGTATGCAGTTATATGACGCGTTTCCGGGGGGCGGTGAAGCTCTTTAAGTTTCAAATTCCATGCCCAGATATTCTTTTGCTTCCTTTTTGGTAATTTCCAATCCTTCCTGGTATTCGATGACCTGGCACAGATAATAGCATTTACGATAGAGATCCGCGCTTTTTTTGTCATCTCCCATGAAATGAGCGCATTCAGCTTGGATTTCAAGACAATGTGGTAAATATTGATAGTGCCCATATTTGAGGCAAGCCTTCCTGCCTTCTTCTGCACATTCTGCGCTATCCTCGTAGCGACCGCACAAATCCAGAACACGGGCATAATTAAAATAAACCATCGGTAAGATACCAACCGAAGTGATTGTTTCTTCAAAATGCTTTCGGACATATTTCAGCAGCTGGTAATAGATATCAGCTGCTTTTTTATTTTGTCCATCATCGGAGTATGCAATTCCAATTTGATTGATGATCTTGATTTCGTCTGTCGAATAAAAAAACCTCTCAATCTCATCCAAATTAAAGCGGGGAACCGTCAGCCGAATTGCTTGCATCAACAGGTCAATCTGTTCTTGTGGTGTATATCGTTGATCCAAACGCCCCAACAACACCTTAGAGCGTAAGATAAACTGCTGCGCGATTTGATCGTCATGGTCTGCAATCTGCTCAAATTTTTTTAAGGTTTCAAAGCCTTCCTCCACGCGATGATTAGCATTGCATGCAACAATCTCCTTTTGAAGGGCTTCCATTTCCAGCTCATTTTTACTCAACAGTGCAAAATAGCGGTCATCCGGCAGGCCCAGCCGCTGCAAAAGGGCATTGATCCGATTGCGGCTGGGAGTCTGTTTGCCATTTTCCAGTCGGGAAAGGGTCATCGGTTCACAGATTCCATCGCAAAGCTGCTCCTGGGTCAGGCCCAGATCCAGCCGCCGCTGTTTGATATATTCTCCAAGAAAAACATTTTTCATTGAAACCACCCCAGATTGAATAAAGAGTTCTTATAATTATAAAGGATATCAAGCTAATTTTCCAGTCGTTGATAGCTGGAAATCAAAAAGGAATAAGTTCATTGGAATCCAACTTATCGTTTTGTGTTATTTGAAAGTAACTTGGTACGATATGTTCAGAAGTGCGTCGTGCTGCTACAATATAGTCACAGCGATGAACCAAACATCCAGAGCTGAAAAAAGAAAGGAGAAACAGAAAATGTATACCGTAACTTTTTCCAATGAAGAGCTGGAAGAGATGAAGGCAAACGACGCGGTTGTTATCGTTAGCTGCGATGATGACAACGGGCACCGCCTCTACTGATCAGTGACGGTTTCCCAAGGAGCAAATGTTTGCTTCTTGGGATTTTTCTGTATAATGGAACCATGTTTTATGAATTGAAAAACGGAACGCTTGTGGAAACCAAAGACGCACAGGGGAATTTTGATCTGACACAGGTCCTTGGAAATAAATATTTAGAAGATGTTGATTCCGAAAAATGTGTTATTGTTGATACGTACAGCAATAGATGTTTCCTCATCTCAAAAGATCTCCTCCACCATGGTGTGAGCGAAGAAGTATACCACAAAATGCTGGATAGCGATGAAACCGACTCAAACAAGTCAAGCGAAGAAGTCACTTTCATCTTAACAATTACGTATAAATGCAACATGCACTGTACTTACTGCTATCAGCAAAACGATAAAACCTTGGAAAAGAAACTTATCAGTGATGAAACTCTGGATAAAATTTTAAGTATCATTGCACAGTATATGGAAGCAAATCCGAACAAGACCGTTCGACTGGGTTTATTTGGTGGCGAACCCTTGCTGATCGAGAATGAGAAAGTAATTGATAAAATTCTCCAATTTTGCAAAGAGCACAAAACCACTGTTCATATCACCACAAACGGAAGTTTCCTTTCGTATTATTTGAAGAAATTTATCATCAATCGTCGCTTCATCAGCGGTATTTATCCCACAATCGACAGTATGGCGTTAAATTATATGACGCGATACGATCTTGATCCGAGCCGGAACAATACAAATGAAACTTTCAAACTCCTGTGCTGTATTAAGACACTTCTGCATTACGGCATCCATGTGGACTTAGGAACCAATATCGATAGGCACAATCATAAAGAAATCTGGAATACACTGGATGACTTGAAGAAGTTACAGCTTTTGCAGGATAAAAACTTTGCGTGGACTATTGGTCGAGTAGATGATCGTTTGTATGAAACAAATTTCCCTGACATCATGATGGAAAGTGAGATTCTCGCTGAGCTTCAAAGCAAGCCTCTCCCGGACAATGTTCACGCGGCATTTTTAAAGACCTGCTATAACTTTGCCGACAAAATGGGCCTAAAGTTGAATTTGCGGGAGCATAAACAAACACATAGTTATTGTTGGAGCACTTCGTCATCCAGTAATGTTTTTTATGTTGATATGAATCTGAAAACATATCGTTGTACTTGCACAGTTGGTAGATCTAGGTACAGCCTTTTTGATTTTTCCTATGAAAATTTAACAAATTATCGGCCCGTCGCTGTAACCTGCAATTCTTATGCGGAGTGTAAGGATTGTAAAATCGGTGGCTTCTGCGGTGGCGGATGTCAGCTGTCCCACCAAATCGATTTCAAAAAGTGCTGTACATATGAAGAAGAAGTTTTTTCTCACTTCATGAAAACACTGTTTATTCCTTATATTAAATCCAAATATAACGAGGTGAATCAAAATGAACGCAAAGCTGAAAACAGATGCACTTGACCTTACCTCTCTGCTCAATGGGCTGGTGTTTTTCTCCCCAGTCTCTCTACTGGTACGAACCACTGCAGGAATCTCTCTCAGCCAATTCTTCATTTTGCAAGCAATTATGGCTACTATGGTCCTCCTCACAGAGATTCCTCTCGGAAAGCTGACCGATCGCATTGGCTATAAATCCACGTTGGTACTATACCAGATCGCGCTGCTCATTTCGAGAACCTGCCTCTTGCTGGCTCATGTAAGCTGCAATTATAGTCTGTTTATTTTACAGGCTATCCTCGAAGGCACAGCGGCTTCCTTTTCTTCTGGGACGCAGAGCGGCTATATTTATATTATGTTTTCAAAGGAACATTACGCTGAAAAATCTGCACATGTCGCCAATTATGGAACTGTCGGATTTTTTGCCAGTACCCTAGCTTATGCGGTCCTGTACACGCTGATTGGCATCAAGGGTCTGCTTCTGGCAACGATTGCCGCAAACCTTGTTGCTGTCTTTACCTCTTTAAAAATCCCCAAGGAAACAGTGCAGCCCAGAAGTGAAACGCGCCAAAAGAAAAACATTCCCTATCCGCAGTTGTTTCAGCAGAAAAAGATATGGATGCTTCTAATGATTTTGGCAGCTTTGAACATTGGCCGCATTCTGATCAATTTCTTCTATGCGGAGAAGCTGCAGTTGTGCGGGATCAATGAAACCTGGCTCGCCGCAATTATTATGGGTTATTCTGCAATTCAGTTGCTGTCCGAACGGATTCTCGCCCGTACCAAGCCTGAACACTATAATCAAATGATGGCACTGTTTTTCATTCTGAGTGGAATAGCCCTTGGTGTGTTGGGCTTGGTCAATGTGCCGGTTTGGACTATCCTATTTATGCTGATCCTTCCGCTTTTTTTGGATATTCCATCCTATCTGCTGGGAGAAGTCCAAAACAGCATTGTAGATGCTGCCGGCAGGGAAGACAATCGCGCCGAGCTGCTTTCCGTCTTCAACATGGGCGTCAATGTTACTGAAATTTTTTATCTGTTTGGCTCATCACTACTGGTGAGCGCCGGGTCAACGGCTTGTTTTGTCATCCTCGGTGCTTTTATGACCGTAGTTGGAATTGGCATCTGTCTTTCTGTGAAGAGCGCATGGTTGCTTTCACTTCAAGAAAAAAAGAACGGCAACTAATTTTAGTCTACAATATCAAGAGGGCTTATATATGATGTCTGGATACATCTCCGATTGCCTAGGAGAAAATTTCAGTTGTATTCAACCCAAGCCAATATTACCTCAAAAATTCAATTGGGATGTCTTCATGGCCACACTGATTCCTACTGAAGGGTGTAATTTTCAGTGTTCATACTGCCACAAAAACCACCCGGCAGCCAGTATGACCCGTGACACACTGGATCAGATCGAAGAGTATATCACTGCGCAGGCCCCACGGCATAAGCAGGTTGTGCTTGCATGGCTTGGAGGCGAACCGATCCTTTGCAAAGACACTGTATTGGAAGTCTCTGAAATGATTCAGAACTTGCAGAAACAGCATGGCTTTCAGTATACTGCCAAGATGACCACCAATGGTTATCTGCTGGACGAAAAGCTGTTCCGTCAGTTTTGTCAGGCAGGAATTACCAGCTACCAAATTACACTTGATGGTTGGAACCATGACAAGACTCGGCCCCATGTATCTGGCAAAGGAACCCTGCGGACCATCATTGACAATCTGGTCGCTCTTTCCAAGTTGCCCCCGGAAGAGTACTCCTTCCATATCACGCTACGCCGTAATCTTCTGGCCGGCGATGAGGACTACAGTTGGTACGATTACCTTTACCGTTTGTTTGGACAGGATAAACGCTTCGATGTACTTGTTTGTGCAGTTGGTGACTGGGGCGGCAAAGGCTCCCACGATCTGTCACCCCTTCACCAGGATACTCAAGAGGTGTTGGTTGCGAAGCATATTGCATATCTGGATAAAATCGGGATGCTGCGTTATAATCAAATGTACTGTGTCTCCCGTCCAAATCGTCTTGTATTCTGGCCCGACGGGAAAATTGGAAAATGTACTGCGGCTCTTAACCGTCCTCAACCCCAGTTAGAATGAAGCCGTTCAAAAAAGACGGTATGATCGATCCAGAAGTTCAGCATCTTTAGATGTCTTCTGCCCTGAAACCTGATTGCTGTGGCAACCAGAATGTTTTGGTGATAAGCGCAAAGCTCAGTTCGATCATGTGTACGAGTTGACGCCCGCATCTGCTATTGCCTGAAGCCGGGAGGCAACGCGATAGCCGGAAGAATCCAAAGAAACCGCGCCGGGGTTTCGTGGCACACGACTTTGGTTACAAAGTCTAGTGTGTTACACCTTGGTTCCGGCTGATGCGAAAAAGGGGCTGCGAGCGGCTCCGGCAAGCACCTGTTCTGCGGCAGAAGGATGCGTGGATGGGCGTGGCAGCTAACGGTCTCTGCCACCCAGCGCAGGCTTGCAGAGGAACCAATGGTGTACGTTCTCCCGTCCTGCCGCAGCAGCGTTTTTCCCCTATAAGGCGCAGGGCAAATGATCAGCGTCTGTGCTTTCCCCGGTTGCCTGCAAGTGTCCCTGGTTTCAGCATTGCCGTTTTATAAAGGATCTTCTTTATCAGCTTTCTTTCATCCTCTGTCAGCTTATCGTAGTTGATGCCGATTGCCTTCAATGCCGTTCGGATCTTCTTTTCATCCGCAGACCCTTCAAGTTTCTGTGCATCCTCCAGTTCCTTCATCAGGTTGTCGATCATTGAACCATCCGAAGTGGTCTTGTCCTTGCGGTGTTCCGTCTTGATGTTCTTCAGGATAGCCACCAACTCGTCATACAAGACCCGACCAAAGTACTCATCTTCATCGATCTGCCCCAGCTTCAAGGTGCTCATGTACAGATCATTTTCATCTGCTGCATACTTCTTTTTCAGCATTTGCCGGGTCGCTTCCAGACCAGCATTGAGGTTTTGAATGTTTGCGCTGACATATCCATCCACATAGATTTCCAGATCGGTCATGAACCGCCGGAAATTCTCATGCACGATCAGTTCACACAGCAGCCGATGATTGAATTTTCCATTCCTTAATACGTCTACTGCGCCGTCGCTCAGATGCAAGTCCGAAAGGACTGCATCTGGGCGTTTTTTGTTTTCCGTCA